>Ga0115031_1001178_pt1 | contig 19395 bp, 20 predicted proteins | sample Maine_Asex4_meta_FD_87301 | JGI IMG/M metagenome (GOLD analysis project Ga0115031, IMG submission 87301) | Marine algal microbial communities from Maine, USA - Maine_Asex4_metaG | ecosystem: Host-associated > Algae > Red algae > Unclassified | place: Maine, USA | collected 2015-01-05
AGTGGATCGCCACCGGAACAACTCGAAATATGCGGAACTTAGGCATATTTGCCCTGAACGGGTTTGACGGTGGTCGGGATTTGTAGTAGATCCTGACCGACCGATTTCCCGGATCGGCTAACCCCCTCGTGACTGGAAGAGGGCCCGGTGCCGAGGCCTGAAAAGCAGTAATGCTGTCACAGACACCGGCTCCCTCAGCGGAGACGAGACGGTCGGCGCGGCGCCCGGGGATCCGCAACCGGATCCGAGTCCAACATGCCTCTGCCGGGCCGGGAAACTAACACGGGGCGTGCCGCTATCGGCTCGGCCGCCCCGTGCCGCCCCCAGCCCGCAGGGTCCGAATATACGGGTACACCGTGTCTTGGCTCCGGTATACCGGCAGTATACCATCCCCGCGGCCCTCGGCTTTGACGAGGCGCGGATGCGGCTGATGACACCGACCCTTGATACAAGCGCCGGGCCCTGAATCATTCGGGTGGACGCTCTGCCCAAGGGTTGGGAGCGGCGGTTGCATGGACGCCCTCATTTGCCCCACATTGTGGACGCAAATAAAAACCCGATCTCCGCCCGAGGCATGATCACCCTGCGCCTGCGCTCCGGTGGCTTCGCCGCTAACGTCGACTTTGTCGTCGTCCAGCGCCTCGCCGTTCCCGTGCTGTTCGACACCAGTTTCGTCAACCGTCATGTCGAGGCGCTCTACCCGCGCCGTCAACGCGTCAGATGGTCCACTGATGCTTCGGTGCCCATCTTGTCGTGCACGGCACGCGGCAAGAGAGAACGCCGCCGATCCTCGAGGGATGCGACAGTGCGCCTCGCGGAGCGGCGGGAGCTGCCCCCGCGGACCCGTACGGCCATGCTGGTCACCGCCGACCTCGCTGGTAAGGCCCTAGTTGCGCCGTACAACTGCCTTCACCAGCACCACCGCTTTCAAACGGCGTGCGGCCTGGCCGTCGTTGTCCCGTGGAAACGCTTCAGCGTTGAAGTCGCTAACCTCAGCGACAAACCGGTCCGCCTCCGCAAGGGAACTATCATCCCTACCGTCAGCCTGGTCGACGATGTCGACTGACTGCTCGTCACTGACGACGCGGCATCGCCCGCCGCGGCCGCAAAAGCGGGGCTTGACCAAGTTGATCACTCTGGAGTACCCGACCGGCTATTCCCGGATGTCCAGGCACTCATCCGCCGCCATGCGTATATGCTCGACGGGACGCTCGGTTCCACCGACGCCACCGTCCACCGCGTGGAGGTCCAACCCGGGACGAAGCCGATACAACAGCATCCGTACCGCGCGGGTCACCTCGCCCGTGACATGATCCGTGACGAGATCAATCGGATGCTGGAAGCCAAGGTCGTCCGACCAAGTACCAGTGAACAGGCGATCCCTGTCGTTGTCGTCCCCAAGAAAGACGGGTCGCCACGCTTTTGCGTCGACTACCGTCGTCTCAATGCGGTAACCAAGAAGGACTCCAATCCCATCCCGCGGATGGAGGATTGCATCGACTCGCTGGGAGACGCCCGCGTCTTCTCAACGCTCGACTGCAAGGCCGGGTATTGGCAGATACCCATGGCCCTGGGCGACATCGACAAGGACGCTTTCACCTGCCACATGGGCACGTTTGAGTACCTGAAGATGGCCTTCGGCCTCACCAACGCTCCCGCGACCTTCCAACGTGCCCTCGGCATCATCCTGTCCGGGATGACCTGACAAACGTGCCTTATCTACCTTGACGATGTGATCGTCTTCTGCGACACCCCAAAAAACCACGTGAAAGCGCTCGACGAAGCGCTGACCCACTTGGGTTGGGCCGGCGTCACGTTGAAGGCCAAGAAGTGCCAGTTCTTCCAGACGTCCGTCGAGTACCTCGGGCACATCATATCCCCCGGGAAGATGGGTGCACAACAAGAACCTGGAGGCGCTGGCGAAGTTGGTCACACGCGGACGAAGACGCAATTGCGTAGCTTCCTCGGCATGTGTAACGTGTACCGCGGCTTCGTCGCGAACTACGCACGGATCGCAGCGCCCCTGAACCAGCTGACGACCAAGGCGTACGGTGACACGCTCCCGACGTTCACTGAGACGCAGGCCGCAGCGTTTACGCGCCTACTCGACGCGCTGCTTCATCCGCCGGTCCTGGCGCTGCCCCGCCGTGGAGCGCCCTTCACCATCGACGTCGATGCGTGCGATACACAGTTGGGCTGCGCTCTGCTCCAAGAGCAGAAGGACGGCCAGCTGAATCACGTGGGGTTCTACAGCCGCGCCCTGCAGCCCGAGCAATGCAACTATTCGGCCACCAAAAAGGAGGGCCTGGGCCTCGTCTGGGCAGTGCTCCACCTCCGAAACTATGTCAAGGGCTCGCGGTTCACGGTGCGTACCGACCACGAATGCCTCAGCTGAATCTACCGGTTGACGACAGCCACCGGTCGTCTGCTCCGTTGGCGCCTCCGTCTAGCGGAGTTCGACTTCGAGGTGAACTACAAGAAGGGAGCGAACCACCACTTCCCCGATGCCCTGTCCCGCGTACCCACGACGGGTCTTGACCAGAAGGAGCTGGACGACGACATCCCATGCTTCCTGCTGGCCCAGGCCGCAAGGGGCACGGACGCCAACAACTTCTCGGCGCCGGTACCGCCTCCCCCGATCACATCGGAGGAGCTCCTTCGCGCACAAGGCGCGGATGGCCGTTGCCAGCAGCTCCGCGCCGTGATCTACTCGGGAAAACCGACGCGGTTCGTCCTCGATGAGGAAGGCCGCCTCGTGCGCCGTCAGCCAACGACGGACGTTGTAGCATATCGCTGCTCCCGATTGGCAGTTGGCCACGAGTAGCCCCCTTGACGGACGAAAGCCCATGTATTGTGGGAACTGGCCTGTGGCACGCCCTTTGGGGGGTTACTTCCGCATTGTTCATTTTTTTATTGTTTGTTTGCTTGCCTTTCTTATCTGTCTGCCGGCACTCATTCCGATCGCTTGTGATCGGAAGGTCGATCAACCGGTGCCCTCGTTTGTATCAAATCACCATGGGTCCGGGGTCGCCGTCGTGGGCACCACCCGGCTCCCCATCGGATGCCCTTCAACAAAAGGTCTTTCTTCCTCGCCGCGACGGCGACAGAACTCGCTGTATTGCTTGGCTACGGTCGGTCTCAGTACACTGGTAATTGAACTAACGTTATTAATACCACAGACGATATGCAAGTATACATCCCCGAGGCCCTACGCTCCCGCGTGATGGGTCTCGAGCACTACCCGACGAACGAAGGTCATCCTGGGGTGCAGCGGATGTACGCCGCCATGAAACGTTGCTTCTATTGGGAGTCGATGATCGTCGACCTGTACGACTTCGTCCGGCAGTGCCCGTCTTACGCGAAGAACAGACTGCAGGAGCGACGTCAAATACGTCCCTCATGACCTTGTTTCCGCCCAAGGAACCGCTGACCGAGGTTGGCATTGACATCCTCGGCCCGCTGCTCAACACGGTTGACGGCAACCGGTATGTTTTCGTCATGTCCAACCGCTTCTCGAAGCTAACCCGTACGGTTGCGCTTCGACGTAACACCGCCGTCACGGTCGCGTCGGCCTTCCTGACCGCATGGGTGGCGGTCTACGGGCCCCCCGCCTGCGTCCTATCGGACCAGGGTCGGCAGATGGCGAACGCGTTCTTCCGCGCCGTCATGAAGATGTTGGGCACGAGGTGCAAGTACAAGACATCCTACCATCCGCAGACCGACGGTCAGGTGGAACGGTATAACCGTACGCTGCTGAACCAGACCCGGGTCTTCTGTGAGGAGCACCCGCGACAATGGGATCGCCTCCTCCCTGCCCTGAGCCTGGAGTACAACACCTGCCCGCATAGGGCCACCGGTATGGCGCCGTTCGACCCCCTGATCCCTCGCCGGATGCCCAACCTCACGGTTGAGGGCCTCGTGGGCTTGTCCCCGCTGGCATCCGCCGATGGCTCCCCGCTCATGGTGAAGCGCGCAATCATTCAGGGCTTGAAAACGCTCATCATGACGGTGCGCGCTTCCCTCTACAAGTACCAAGCTCGCTATAAGCGAGACTGGGACAGCCGGGTGCGGCCGAAGAACAAGGACCTGGCGGTCGGCGACTTTGTCTACCTCCGCTTCCACCGCGGGGGGCACAAGCTGCTGCTTAAGGCCCTTGGTCCGTTCGAGATTCTCGATACGGACGGCACCTACTTCGCAATCGACCAAGGCGATGGCGAAGGGCGGGTCAACAGTAACGACGTCACACCGGCACCACGCCCGGTGGCGGGACCGGATGCCCAGCCGCATCGGCTTACACAGGCCCCGCTTCCCGACGTGAATTCCTCCAATGAGGATCCGACCTGGGAAATCAACCGGCTGTTGGCTGTTTGCCACGACACCGATATCGGCATCGTTGCGAAAGTTCAATGGGCCACTTATGGCCGGGGCGATGACTCGTGGGAACCCATTTCGGGTTTGCCGAAACATCTCGTCATCCGCTTAGCAAAGCAGAAGAAGTTTACGCACCCCGACGAGGCCTTCCCAACAACGCCTATCGTCCTCGCCCCGTCCCCGCGGCAACCCGATTGGGTCTGCGTCGCGGTCCAGTATCACACCGACGAGACGGGTGCCATGCTCGTCGATGTGCGCTGGGCGTCCCCAGCGGCGAGCCACGAGGATACCGTCCCTGCCCTTTGGGCATCCTCCCTCCTCGCGGCGTTTTCCGAAGAACCGCCGGCTGCCCACTTTGCATTGGGCCGCCCCGCCTTCGAGAAACTCGATGCGGTCTGGGGACCCCATACGGTCGACCTGTTCACCACCGCCGCGGCCACCCATCTACCCCGGTTCCTGCCCCTGTCACCCGCGGACGCCGCGCGCGGCTGCGCCGCGGCATTCTCGGTCGACTGGGCGGTCTCGAACGCGTGGGCCAACCCCCCCTCTTCTTTCCTGCCGCAGGTCCCCGCCCGCATCACCTCCCACCCATTTGACCTCACCCTCGTCGCCCCGCGTTGGCAACACAAGTCCTGGTGGGCGCTCGCGACGCGATCCTGCGCCGCTCGGGTGCAACTCAACCCCCCCTATCCCGCGTTCACTGTGGCAGGCCGCACTGCCTTCCCCGCACCGCCCGTGTGGCGCGTCGTGATCTTCCTCTTTGAGAAGGCCCACACCACCCGGGTCAACGCCGGCGCCACCGCTTAGCGGTGCCACTGCCGAGGACCCGTGGGCCGCTCGCCCCCCGCCTCGTTGCTGTCGTCATAGACTAACCGCTCGTCGGCAGAGGCCACGCGGTCCGCTGCCCGCACTTCGTCCAGGATACGACCTAAGTCGTCCTCCATGTGCGTCGCGCGGCGGAGTTCCTCGACGACCTTGACGACGCCGTCCATCGCCTCCCCCATCGTGCGGTCGCTGGACGTATCCTACACGCAGTGCAGGGAGTTGATAAGCGACGCCGTAGCCGGGCGAAATTTGGGAGGGGCCCGGTGCCCGGGCCGGCGGCTGGATCCGGCGCCACGCCCGCGGCGGCGCGAGCGGGCCGGCGGCGGCGTTTTCTGGGCGCTCGCGGGCGCGCCACCGCCGGGCGTCGTGCCCGGCACGTTTGTCTTCCTTGTTCGGGTTCCGCCTTGTTCCTGTCCGTTGTCTCTTTCTGGAGGCTCGGGGTGGCGGACCTCGCACGTGGGGGCAACTCGTGCGGTTCTTCGCACGTCCTTGTTCGTCGGATCGCTCTTCTGTCGTTTGTGATTGGTCTGTTATATATTTTTCCGACGCGCCCTCTGCCCTGCATGGCCGCATTTCAGGTCACTACAGTATACAGCCTCCCCCCTGCAAAGGGGGGGACCCATGCCGTCGCGCGGCGCGTCTGTGGCGCCCGCAGTCTACCCCGCAGGCTCTGGAGCCGGGGTGAGTGCCGCGGGTGCTGACGATCGCCAAACCTTGCGGCGGCAGCGTGGGGACCCTCCGGGTCCCTTGCCGCCCGCTCCGGCGGGTACGGCCGCGACCCCCGGATCGGCGGCCGCTGGGGTCCTTGCACCCCCTTTCGGCGCCTCTCCCGCGGCGGGCGCCCTCGGCGCGCCTCCGTCCGCGGGCGCGGGCACTGCCGCGGCGGTCGCGCCGCCTGGCCTGGCAAGGGCGCTGGCCGCGACCTCCGGGCCGCCCGCTTCCAGTGACGCCCCCCTTGGGCCCCCTGCGGGCGGGGTGCCCTCCCCGGCTCTGTTGGCCTCGCTGCATCAGGCCGCTCTGGTCGCCGCGCACGCGGCCGCCGGCGTTCCTCCGCCCCCTCCGGTTGGCGAGGGCTTGCCCCCGTTGGCGTCCTTTGCCCTGCCGCCTCACGCGCCTCCCGGCTCTGGCCTGTCCTCGGCCTGCGCCGGCCTGCACTCTTTCCCGGACCCTTCCTACCGGACGTCGCGCCGCGCGCCGGTAGAGCCGCGGGACTCGCAGCTGTCCCTGCTGCCGGACTACCACTTCGCGTCGGGGCTGCGCTCCTTCCTCCTTGCTGCGGCGGCCGCGCGCGGCGGCGCTGGCGCGCACCTGCCGCGGTCGGCCACGGGCAGTTTGCCCCGCCCGGCGGCGTCCCTCGGCCTGCCCAGCGGCCCTTCCGATGGGGCAAGCTCGGCGGGCCCGCCACCGCACGTTGGAGGCGGCTCGCGCTGCCCCGGGGGCGGTTCCGCGGCGGCCGGTGGTGGCGGGCGCGCTGTCGGGTTTGCCGGCGCCCCCGTTCGGGGGGCGCCCGTCGTTGATATCCCCGTCCCCGGCGGCACCAACTGCCTCGAGAGCCCCTTTTCCACGGCGAGTGTTGCTTGCCTGGGTCTTTCACGGTCGCCCCCGCATCGAGGAGTTTGAACTCCGGGGCGACTTTCGCGACGCAGGCGTATTTCCCCAACCTTTCGCCCTCGATGCCGAGTGACACCGGCGGTTCCCCGACAGCTCGCGCGCCTGCCACGAGAGGAACGTGGTCCACCAGGCCTGTGCCTGGATGGCCAACGCCAACAACCGCCTGGCGGGCGTCGAAGCGCGCACCTTCTCTGACGGGCTCTTTCTCGACGCTGCTGTCGAAGCGCTCGCGGCGCCCGCACCCACTTTTACCAAGTTTACACCATGCTCGCCACCCGCTACCAAGCGCTCGAGAAGCAGCGCCTGCGGCTTGACCACGCCCATACCATGGAGGACGCCATTTTGTCCGCCCCCGGGCCTGGCTACTCCAACCCCGCGACTCCGGGCTTTTTCGAGACTGCGGCCGCGACCCGGCTCTCTTCCGCCGCCCTCGACCTTGGCCGCGCCTGCGCTTCCGGCCGGGACCGCAAGTCGCGGTCCGACCGCCCGACCTCGCCATGGCGGCCCCGCGGCGGGGGCGGTCACCGCAACCGCTCGTGGCAGCGGGACGACGCCGACCGGGAGCGCCGGCCCAAGCGCTAGCGGCGTGCCGACGCGGCTCGGGGCCTCCGCCCCGGCCGAGGCGACTCTTCCGCCCGTGGCGACCGTGGCGGCCACGGCGGCGGCGGCGACGGCCGCGGGCGTGGACGCGGCCGCGGCGACGGCGGCGGTGGCGGCCGCCGGGACGACTCTGAGTCGTCCTGACCGGCGCCCCGCCTCCGGCGGGTGGCCCACCTGGCCCGACGTCAGGCCGTCCACAGGTGGAGCGGTCGGTGCGATTTGCGCCCGACCCGTGCTTAGCCACGGTACCGCGCGTTTTGGAACCCGCGTGGTGCCTTCTAGCTCCTTGCCCGCGACCCTTCCTGCGCCTTCCGTTGCGTGCTTCGTCTCCTGCCCCGCCGCCGTCCCCTCCCCGGTCGGTCGGCGGCGGGCCGCGGCCCAATCGACGGCAGCGTCGGTCAGCGCTCCAGCCCAAGCCGCCGTTGGTCGGCCCACCGCCCCACGCGACGGCGCGTCGTGCGAGGCGCGAGTGGCGCGCTCTCGGCGCCAGCTGGTGGGTGCTCCGCGTCCTCACCGAGGGCCTGCTGCTTCCTTGGCGCCGCCCCCCTCCTCCGTTCCGGGCACCCTTCGTGCCGCAGCCGGCCGCCACGACGGCGTGGGCGGCGGCGGAGGTCCAACGCTGGGTGAGGAACGGCTACTGCCGTCGGGCCACCTCCGCCGAGGCGGCGTCCGCCCAGTGGCAGTCGGCCTTGTTTGTGACAGACGTCGCGCGGCGCCCGCGGCTGGTGGTCGACCTGTCGCCGCAGAACGCATGGCTGTACAACCGCAAAATTCGCTGCGAAACCCTGCCGGCGTTCACGTCCGCGCTCAAGGCGGGCGATCATATGGCGAGTTGGGACGTCAGCGATGCATTCCACCATATCCGGCTGGCCCCGCGCGAGTGCGCACGCCTCGCCTTCCGCGTGGCGGGCGTCTTGTACTTCCCCCTGACGCTGCCGTTCGGTCTGAAGCTGGCCCCCTGGGCCCTCACGAAGCTGCTGCGTCAGGTGATTGCCCACCTCCGCTCGCGCGTGGACGTGGTGATGCCCTACATGGACGACTTTGGCATCTCCGTGGACAAACCCTCCCCAGTGACGGCGGACGAGGCGACGGCGGCGCGCGCGTACGCGGTCGCTCTCTTCCACCGCCTCGGCCTCCACGTGCACCCCTCCAAGGGCTCGGCGACGGGGACTACCCGTATGGAGCTACTCGGATTTGTTGTCTACACGGTCAGGCAGATGCTCATCCTGCCGCCCGAGCGCCGCCGCAAGCTCGTCGGCTCCGCGCACTCTCTCCTGCGGGCGGCGGCCGCCGACCGTCGCTGGGTGCGTACACGGGCCCTGCAGCGGTTTTGTGGCCGTACCGCCTCCGCGGCCCTGGCGATATCCTTGGCACGCTAGCGTCTGCGCGCGCTCTTCGCCGCCGTGGCCGCCGACCGTGGTCGCTCCCGCCTCGACGCTCGCGCGCTGTCGGACTTGGTCTGGTGGGCGGACCTCGCGGCCGCCGTGGGCATCGGCCGCACTCTGTGGGAGCGGCCGACGGTGATGTCCCTGGACACCGACGCGTCCCCCTTCGGGTGGGGGGCCGTCCGCGACGAGCTCAGGCCTGCCCAGGGCTTCTTCTCGCTGGCGACACGGGCGTACCACATCAACCGCAAGGAACTGTTGGCGGTGATCTACGCGATCGAGTCGTTCCCGTCCATCACGGGGCCCGGCGTGGTGCGCGTCCGCACGGACTGGCGCGTGACGATGGCGGTCGTGAACTCCCTGCCGTCCCGGTCACCCCGCCTGATGGCGGAGGTGATCGTCTGCACGCCCTGCTCCGTCACCGGGGCCTGGGCATCGAGGCCACCTGGTTGGCCTCCCTCGAGAACGCCCACGCCGACCGCCTGTCGCGGGAGCCCGACTCCACGGGCTGGGTGCTGACCCCCGCGGCATTTGTGACGCTGTCGGCGGCGTGGAGGCTCTTTAGGATCGACCGATTTTCGTCGACTCTCTGCGCCAAGCTCCCCCGCTACAACTCGGCGCGTGCGTGCCCGGGGACGGAGGCGGTGAACGCTTAAGCGCAGCCTTGGAGCGGAGAGCTCAATTACTGCGCCCCCCCTTTCTCGCCGGCGGCCTCCGCCCTCCACAAATGCTACCTCGAGGCCGCCACGGCGGTGTTTACTCCTCCCGCCTGGCCAGCGCAGGCATGGTGGCGGCGGGCCGTGTCACGCGCCTCCGCCTCCGTCGCCCTCCCCGATGACGCCGTCGTCTACTCCCGCGGCCCTTGGGCCACCTCGCCCACGTCGCCACCTTGGCGAATTGTCGCCCTGTTTTTTTGGCGCGGTGGGACTCCGCCCACGCGGCACGCTGGCGCGGGCTTGCCGCCAATTCCCCCGTGGCCGCCATCGGCACGCGGTCGGCCGGCGCCCGCACTGGCGTCGCGCTCCTGACGGGCGCCCTCGCTGCGTCCACCGCCGACAAGTACGGCCGGCATTGGGCGGAGTTCGAATCCTTTTGCGCGGCCAACGACTGGCCCGCCCTGCCCACTTGCCCGGCCGCCGTCTTGTGTTTCTTCGCCACCCTCGTCGAGCGCCGCCTCGCTCCTGCGTCTCTCCAGGGCTACCTGACGACCATCATCAACCGGCACGCCGACGCTGGCTTCCCCCGTCCGGCCGCCGGCGCGCTCCTCAAGACGCTCCGCGCGGGCTACAACCAGCTACTGGCCGACGCCGCTGCCGCCTTTCCCGCCGCAAGGGCGCCCTTGCCGGCTCCCTTGTGCTGGCGGATCACCTGCCTCGCCGCCGCCTCGGCAGACGCGGCCGCCGCGGCGCGCTTCACCGCCGTTGTGTGGCAGTTCGTCCTCGCGCACCGGAAAGCCGAGCTGCTCACCTTGCAGCTGCGCGACGTCACGCTGCCGGGCGCTGGCGGGGCGGTGATCCAAGTCCGCCGTTTCAAGGGCGGCGAGCGCCGGACCTTTCCGCGCCGCCTTGTCATCCACGTCCCTCCTGCGCCGCCGCCCGTGCCGGTGCATCTTCCCGTCGCCCTTCTCCGCCGCCTCGTTTCCCGCCTGCGCCGTGACGGTGCCCCACCCAACCGCCTTCTGATTTTCGACCCGGCGCTCGACCACGACCCCACCGCAAGAGACCTCACCGCGTGGCTGTACGACGCCCTGGCGCAGCTGGGCGTGTCCCCCCCCCCCAGGGAGCTTTATGCATCCTAATCTTGCCGCAGCGGCGGCGCGACGACGCTGAGCGTGTGCGGAGTTCTCCTTCCGGGCATCGCCCGTCTGCTGGGCCACTCGGGCAACAACCCCGCCGTCGCCGATGCGCATTATATCGACGCTCTGGCTCCCGCGTCGGTGGAGGCCTTCTACCTCTCCGAGCGGTTCTCCCGATCGGTCCCGCCCGGGCTCGCCGCCCTCCTCTCTTCGCGTGCTCCATCCTGATGACAGCCCGGCGTCCAGGCGAGCGCCGCAATATCCTACACTCAGTGCGGGGAGTTGTTAAGCGACGCCGTAGCCGGGCGAAATTTGGGAGGACCCGGGGCCCGGGCCAGCGGCTGGAGTCGGCGCCACGCCCGCGGCGGCGCGAGCGGGCCGGCGGCGGCGTCTTCTGGGCGCGCGCGGGCGCGCCACCGCCGGGCGTCGTGCCCGGCACGTTTGTCTTCCTCGTGCGGGTTCCCACCACGGGTTGTCAGGATATGATTTTTAGGCCGTAGTAGGATACGGATACACGCCGATCCTTCGTATCTGATTACGATTAACTCCCTCAGCTGAGATCCGGATCACGATATTTGCCTCCGGAACCGGATATTTGAGTAGCATATGTTCGTATCCGGATACGATTATTAGATCCGGATATAATCCCGTAAGTCCGACGGACAGCCCAATTAGAGCCCAAGAAGAACCCCATCAAGCCGTAATTCGAGCGCCAAAAGGACGTCAGTACGACTTGAAATCCACCCTTCATTTCAACGCCCCAACGGGCGCCGTCGAGGCGGTTTCCCGCCGTTTGTGTAAACGGACGTCAGAATGACCGTTTTGAATCTCGTGTTACACTCTGGCAACAACGCAATCGGGTCAAACCGCGTGGCTGAACGGTTTCACCTGGGTCGGGCTGGATCGTCGCTTGTCGCTGCCAAATGTTCGGACATTAATTCCGCGATTGTCAGCACGCGAAAAGAGAGGTCGACTGTGTTTAACGAGAATTCGCCAGGCGCGGGAAGCCTCATAATCGTTTGTATACATGTATCCTGACTCTCATATCTGGGATACGGATCCGATATAATCTTGCAATTTCTGTCGAACAGGATAGATATATCCTCACCTCGTTTTCTCCTACTGCATTTGGGATATGCGTCCCCGGCTCGTATCCGAAGTGGATACGGATATAATGCACGGATATATTCCTCGGGGGTATATCCATGATAACCCCTGGTTCCCACCCGTCCTCCCTGGCTCCGCGTTGGCCTCGCGGCGCCACTGACGGCTCGCCTGAGCCGTCTGCACGTTATCTTTCTCTGTTGCTCGTGGGGGCTCGGTCCCCTCTTTCGCTTTGTTTGCGTGTTGCCTTCGGGTCTGTTTCCCAAGGCGCTGGTGCGGTGAACTTCCCATCGGGGAGATGTAGCCCCTAGCTCGATCCAATTAAAAATGCGTTCAATTGGCAGCCCGGCGTCCAGGCGAGCGCCGCATTCCGTAGGGACGCGTGCAGCCGGTCCACGCCATTGCGCACTACCCTGCTGATGGCCAGCCCCACGGCGCCGGACGGCGCGCCGCCTGCCGCGGCCAGGCGATTCACGGCCGCCGCCGACAGGTGCGCCCGGAACGCGTCGCCTTCCGGCGCGATGGACCCCACGCGGTACCACTTGTGGTGCACCGAGTAGGGGGGCTCCACCTCCTGCCCCTCGGACGGCCTCGGGCGTTTCCCCCGCGTGGTCCCCCCGCTCCGACGCAACCCGGTTGCCCCCGCCGTTGACCGGGCCGCTCCATCGGCACCGGCCGGCGACCGGCCGCGCCGCGCGTCGCCCGGTCGGGGCGCTGCCGCGCCGCCGTCCGCCCGCCCTGACGCTCCGGCGGACGCCGGCGGCTTCCACCGGCGTGTTGACGCCGTTTGCGGTGCCTACGACTGCTGGCTGCCACCCGAGGATTCCCCCATCGCCGCCGCGCGACTCCGTTGCGACTGCGCCGGCGGCGGCGTTGCCCGTCCAGGCGTCGGCCTGCGCCCATGGCGTGGCGTCCCGCATCCCGTCGGCGGTGTCCACGTGCGTCGTGGCGGGGGCGTTGGTGACCGCGATCGGCGCGGCCCCGCCCGCGGCGGATGGGGAGACGTTGCCCGGCGCGACCCCGTTGCCCCACGTGACGACTCCCGACCGGGCGACCGCGTTCGCGTTGTCGACGCCGACGCCGACGGGGACCGCGACGGCACCCACTGGGCGTCGTCCCGGACACGCCCCCTCGGCGACGACCGCGACGGCGACACGGCCCGCCAGGACCGCGGTTCCGAGCCTTCCGCCGCCTTGTCCTCTCGGGCCGTGTCGATGCTTCCGCCTCGGGTGTGCCCCGCCCCCACGTCCCCGGCCGGTCCCGGCGGCCCCCGCGCAGTGGAGCTCCGCGACGTCGCGCGCTCGGCCCGACCTGAGAATTCGACGCCTTTAGCGTCCAACGCTAGTTGAAGCCCGTATGGGTTCGCCGCGTCTTCCGCCTCCGCCAGCAACGGCGTTTGCCCGAGCGGCAAACCTGCCGCCGACACCACGTCTCCCCATTTGGAGAGCAGCACCGCCATGCCTTGGAGCAGCCGCTGCAGCCGGGCGTGCTCGTCCGCACTCCCCTCCGCCATGCCATCCAACCGGAGGCGTTCCAGCCGGTGGAAAAGAGCTGGGGACATGCGGTGGACCCGCCCGCCGGCAAGGTCCGACAGCAGCGCGATGGCGGTGCGCTGCACGCGCTTCACCACGTACATGTCCCACAGGCAGCTGCGGTCGTCCCCCATCATGCGGTCTTAATAGAACGACAGCACGGCGGGGTACGCCATGTGCAGCCCCCGCGGCAGCTCCAACTCGCCCAGCGCCTCCGGCACGTGCCGCCAGCCGGCGCCGTTCAGCCCTTGGCATGGTGGCCGGCCGTCATCAGGTACGGGACGTCGTCGTCCTCGCGCGCCCGGACGTCCACCCCCTTTCGCGCTTGGTTTACCGCCACGCGGTCGCCCTCCGCCAAAAGGAGAGTCAGATCCCGCCCAACCCGCTCGGGTTTCGGCCAAGAGCTGATGTCCGGTAGCTCGTACGGCGGGACCGTCCGTGGCGCCGCCCCCGCGTCCACACGACGGGCGTTCTTGTCCGCCGCCTCCCCGTTGTAGTACGCCGCCGCGTCCATCGCCTCTAGGTGCTGCGCCTCGGCGGCCTGCACATACTCGAGGTCCGCCGACGTCCGTAGATACGGAAGAGACAAATCCGTCAGGTACTCCACCGGCGGAGTCACCGCGTCCGGCATGAGGCACATGAGGCAGCCCCAGCAGTGCGCCACCCACGGCACCCACTCGCGGAGACCCGCCACGTTCTCGTTCACCCTCACGAAGGCATATGCCGTCCGGACGAACCACGACTGCAACGCCGTCCCGAAGCGCGCCACCTTGCGGCTGAAGCGGACGGCCAACTCGCCATCGCACCGCTGCGAGTGCACCTCGTGGATGCCGCCGTGCCAGTACGCCATGCGAACGCCGGCCTGCATGCGCTCGATCGCCGGCTGGTTCCGCGGGTCAGGCCCCGGTACCTGCGCCTGCTCCGGCACCTCGTCGTGGTCCGCCAATACGCCCTCGGCGTATCGCCGCAGCCCCGCCCTCAACGCGTCCCGTAAGGGAGGCGCGATGTAGGCCATCGCCGCCGCTTTCCCGGTCGCCGCCATCCGCCGAAGTCGGCAGCACGCCCACGCCGATGGCGTCCGCGCGTGCTGCTTCCGCCGCCGCCGACCGCGTCGTCGTCCCCCGTCGTCGCCGTCCGCCGCCAGCGCCCCGCGTGCTTCAACGCTGCCCCCGCCGGTCCTTGCAAGGCGGTATGTCCGCCCCTCCGCCGCTCTCCGCCGCGCGCCGCCCGCGCGCGCGCCCCCACGCGGTCCGCGTCGCCTGGTGACCCCGCCCTGCGCCCTCGCGCTGGCGACCCCCCGCGGCTGCTCGGCCCGCGCGGCCCCGCATCCGTCCTTGCTGGCGGGTGACCGCCAGGTCTTGACCCGAGGGTAGTGTTGTGTTCGGAAGGGGCTAAGGCCAGTACTTATACCCCTACTGGGACTTGCGCCCGTCTCTCTGTACTTCGGATTGCGGCGTGTAGGACGGCTGTCCCTCCCTATGTAGCCGCCCTACTCTGGCCAGGGGTTACTCTTTCGTCTCTCTTTTTCGTCTGTTTTCGTCTTGTTATTCCGGCGCCGGCCTTGCCCCGCGCCTTGCCGTCCTGCTCGCCATCTAAATCTTGGCGTCCGTCTCGAGTCCTAGCCTTTGCGCGCCTTTGCGCCGTCTAGGTCCTCTCGGTAGGTAGACCCTTTGGGTCCTTCTCTTTTGTACTGTCAGTGTCGCTAGAGGGTATTTGTTCGCGCCTTCTTTATTGCCATAAGCGTGCCCCCCAGTGTTGCGTGCAAGGGAATGACCGCGATCTCCGCAGGGTATACTGCCATATGGGGGAACTTCACAATGGAGAGATGCTGCCACGGTGACAACGGCAGCGGAATTCCGTTGTTGTCGCACGCGCGGAAGGCCTCCATCGCCTCCTGTAGTTGCCGTCTGGTCCGCAGGTCCGCGGGAGGAGTGTCAGGCCGTTGAAATGTGCCATACTTGGCGACCAACTCCGCGTGAAGGGGGCCTGGTCGGCTCACATCGGGGCAAAACATACACGGAACCGCGCCGTGGCCCCCGCATGGCCAACAAAAGCCGACAAAAATGCGAGGTCGCCTGTCCAAATGAGCCGCACAGCACGGAGAGTACCGCCCACCGCCACGCCTCGCTTGAGCGTCCTTTGAAGTTCCACAACCCACGTTCCATTCATCTCATGGAGCCCAGCGTTGTCATCTCGAATGCAAGGCATTGTTGACATCAGTATGCTGTCGGAACGGCTCTGGGGTCGTGCTTGATTAGCCACCGTCGACACGAGCTTGGCAGTGGGAGTGCCACGCCCCCCCTTGTCTAACCCAACACACAGATGTAAATCTGCTGACGAATCAGAGTGCAGGGTGTAGGGTTGACCCGGCGGGGTTGGCACGAAAGCCTCGGTGTGCGGAACCTTGGCCCCTGTGCCGTTCCGCACAAATCGGTCCACCCACTGTTCATACGACCACAGCTCTTCCGCAAGGCACTAGAGAGCGCTTTGGAAGGCAACTAAGTGGGCTCCTCGCTCGTCCGTCCGCACTTGTCGCCCCGGCTCCTTCGATATTACCGTAGCCGCCGCCCGCATTGTCTCGCGACTAGCAAACCAGCTGTCCCGTCCTCCAAGACCCTCCCGTAGTCGGATCCATTGCATTCCGCTAATGTTGGTCCGCGCCGCAAGTAGTGCTTGTAGACGCGGTGGGAGGCGGCTTGAACCCTGACCGGGGACAACTGCAAGCCCCTTGCTCTGCCGAGCGTGTCGCAAAAGCCGGATAGGGCTGGTTGGTAGGTGGAGGCCCGGCCAGACGTAATCTGGGCTTGCAGCTTGGACAGAGTCGCAGCCTGCCTTCGCAGGTGGCGATCCCCCACAGGCCCGCCCCGACCCTGTGACACCCACACGTAAGTGCGATTGACACTGTTCTTGAACGCGACCGATATCTCTTGGGGGCCTTGTTGTAGCAAGGTGTAGATTAATCAGCTTATCCAGGGACCCCAGCTCAGGCGCCGCCAGCGAGACATACCTGGCCAGTAGTGCAGACAGGTAGAGCTCAGTGGACTCCCACGATTGGTCCTGCCGGGCGCCAGGGGATCTCCCACTAGCCGATTCCACCTGGAGAGGTGGGGGGTCGTGAAATTGAGCCAACGCAAGTGCCCGTGCGTTGCCATCCCGGCCGTTCTTGGCAATCGCACAATCAAGGGGCAGTAAGCCACCGAGGTTATTGACGAGTTCCGGGGCCGCCGGCAAGGCCGGCAGGTCAGGGGTAGCAGGGGGGCGCACCGGAAGGTACTTCGCCGCGGATGACACCGCCGCCAATGTAGTTTACGCAGCACTGTGGGGTGTCTTGGTTGCCTGCCCCGCGAGGCGTGCGCGCTTTGCATCACGCTCAGCGCCCGTCTTACGCCCTGAGCACACCTTGGTGCGGTCCGACGGCGCGGAGGCACGCTCTTGGTCCGCCGTGGTGGGGGTCCAGAGATGGGGTATTGCGCCCAGACAGGGGGTGCACTTAGCGGGGGATGAGCTGGAACAGGGGTGCCGCCGGCTTGTGCATGGACCCCACTGCTTTCTTGTTCTTGCCCGCGGCAGACTGCGGGAGGCGTCGCAAGAGGTGCACACTCCAATCGCCACACTGCAGGACAGCACTCGCGTGCGGCGAGTGTTGCGGCTCCGCCCTAGTGCCGCCGCCTGAGAGTGAGAGTCCAACTCGGTGGGTGCATGGGTGATGGTGCTCAAGTACTCATCAGCGGCGGCGCCAGGAGGGAGGAAGGCGCGTACGCAAACTTCACAAATAAATGGCATGGGAAGCCCCGTGACGAGGTGGATGATACCCTTTACTTTATCTGCTAGGTCAATCAAAGCACTGCCAGGACAGGACAGAAAAGCGATATGACACAGCGGCAAAATAGGTCGGAATGAACGGTGCGGATGTCAGGAAAACTGCCAACGCGTACAGAGCAAAACGAGAGCAAGTCCGCATATGATCCCAGACCCGAAATGATCATCATTCAATGCCCATCCCAACCGTATGCTCAAAAACACACGGGGCAGCTTGCTTCAAGCTGCTTCACCCGACTCCACCGGAGAGGGCGCAGACGTACCTCAGGCACTCGCTCTCGTCATAGTGCTCCATGAAGGCCGCGGTCCACGCAGTGCGCGTCCAAGGGTTCAATGGAAGAACAGTACCACCTCAGGAGACCAGGAGACAGCGTAAGGTCAACGGGGTGGGGAGGTGGTGGCGCTGTGCGTCGGCGGCGGGGTTGCAGGTGCGTGCGAGATGAAGGGTGGAGTCAGGGCTGCTGTGACGGGCTGAAAGGCGCTTCGCACTGTAAGATTCCATCCAACTTAGCGCCGAATGGTCAAAACTATTTCGACCCAGATGTCCGGTCTCAACTGGGCGTGCAACGGCGCGCCTCATGTTCGGGGTGGGCTGTGGTGGCGCCAAGGCAGGCAGCACCAGTTGGTGGTGACGGCGACGGTGGGGCAAAAAGGAGCGGATGGTGGCGGCGACGGCATGTAGTGGGGCGCGCGTGTATAGCGATGTGCTGCCGTGAGACTGGGGGGCGGGAGAGATGGAGGGAAGGCAACGCCAGCGGTGACCTGACCAGATGGCGGGCGGTGGGAAGGAACGTGCTTGCGAGTGAGCGCCGCCGCTTTTTTATCTCTTCGAGGAAGTGCGGAACGTGGGGAAGATCAGGTACCAGAGTGGCGTGTTGGTCGGTTGAGAACGGCGTCGGCGCCCCCACCTCCCGCCCCCCCCTCAACGGCCTTCCGCCTCTCCCGCACGCCCACCAGCCCTCCCCCCCCCACCTCAATACTCAAAAACACAGCGGGTACGAGACGTACGACTCCCGGTCGTTGCCTGGCCCCAGCACCGCCGCCCGCGGTGCCGGGCCCCATCCACCCGCGGAGGAAAGCGTCGGCGACCGCCCGTGGTGACTCGACATCAGCCAAGACGTCCATCACGCAGGGGGCTACCGGCAGGCCTACCGGCCTGGGGGAGCGCTCTGCCGCAAGTGCCCCCGCCGACTGTGCCCACTCCCCCTGCGCCCCCAGACGATGTACGGGTCGATTTTCAGGCAGTCGCCCTGCCGCGGGCGCGCACGGAAATGGTCAGCGGCACTGTAGTCAGCCAAAAAAATAACCGACTACAAGCGCCAGTGTCCGTCAGCCCCGGTTCTCACGGCTCGCTGGCGTCCACCCACCATGCACGCACGCACTGTGGTACGGCACCCCCCGTCCCAACCATACCGGACTTAAGCCCCCTCGCAGGCCACACGTACAGTGACCCTTGTTGGTGCTGCCACGACGTGGCGGTGCCCCCCGAAGCGGCGACGATGGTGGCGGCGACGATGGTGGCGGCGACGATGGTGGCGGCGACGATGGTGGCGGCGACGACGGCGGTGGCGACAACGGTGGTGGCGACGACAGTGGCGGCAACGATCCGGCGCCACCCCGCCGTGGCAGCGCGCTCACCCTCCTGAGGAGGTCTAAAATCCACTTTCTCAGAACAGGGCTCTGGAGCCACCCATTTGGCAGGACACTGGCCATGACATTTACAGAAAAATCTGTACAGACAAATCCAGCCCCTTTTTCGCGTTGGGTCAGGCGATGGGACGATCGACGAGACCATCGGTGCCTGCAGGTCAGCTGCAAAGGACGTCCTGGAAGATGTTTTCTTTTGTAGTCGTTGAGCGACTGGGGCGTCCCCTCCGCAGACGGCCCTGAGACCCACTAGCGAAGCCTCACCAGGCACTTGCTGAGTTGACTCCGAGCCGGAAGCACAGAGAACTGGGACCAGCAGATCAAGTAACCCTGTTCCTGTCGTGGGCTCAGCACATTCTGGATCCAAACTGAACAAAGAAGAAAGCGCAGCGCTTCTCGAGCTGTTCGACCAATGGTCTCCTTCCAAAAGGTACATGCTGACAGCGTGGACGGTCGCGCTCGGTCGAACATTCACTGTCAGCATAGCGGGTTTGCGTGGCCAATTCAGCCCTTCGGGCGTCTTTGCCCAAACCCCTTCGTGTGATTAGGGAGGCATGTGGGACGATATGGTGCGTGTCCCAAAAATGAGACATGCGCGTTTTCTGAAGGACTGACACATCACTGCACGGGGGCAGGCGGCGTGGGGTACGAGAAAAGTCTCGACTGGCCTCCATGGAAAGAGCCTCTGCCGACGCGTGCTTGGCTG
>Ga0115031_1001179_pt1 | contig 19384 bp, 11 predicted proteins | sample Maine_Asex4_meta_FD_87301 | JGI IMG/M metagenome (GOLD analysis project Ga0115031, IMG submission 87301) | Marine algal microbial communities from Maine, USA - Maine_Asex4_metaG | ecosystem: Host-associated > Algae > Red algae > Unclassified | place: Maine, USA | collected 2015-01-05
CGAATGCAAATCGAATGCAAATCGAATGCAAACCATTTAAAAACCGAATGAAATTCCAAGTCAAAAAAGGTGTTGTACCGTGATGACGAACGGCCACGGAGAAGGTCCGTCTGTTTAAGTCTGCCGCTGCCGGCCCTTTTGAAGCAATAAATCGACTGTCGTCTGTTCATCGAATTCAGCTGGTAAATCTATCATTTCGCACTCATGTAAGCCTCTGAACCACGTCTCTTGATGGCGGGCGAACCGCCGCGTCCTAATCCGAACTCGTTCGATCGCTTCATCTAACGACATATTTCCGTTACTGTGCTCAATGGCTTCCTTATATCCAACGGCTTGGGCAGCGGTGCGGCTGAGGCTGTCGAAATTCTTGAGTATCGCCGCAACCTCTTCCAGCAGTCCTTTGTCGAACATCGTTGTGACGCGCTGTTCGATCCGCTGATGAAGAATCGCACGGTCGTGCCGGAGCGCGAATACGCGGCAATTTTCTGGATCCGTTTTGTTGTCGAACTCCAACTGTAGGTGGCTGAGTGGTTTACCAGTGATTTTGAGAACCTCCAAAGCCCTGATAATCCGCCGATGATCGTTGGGGTGAAGTTGATGGGCCGCAACAGGGTCCACCATCTGAAGTCGCTGGTGCAAGTATTCGTCACCCATTTCGGCAACTTCGTTTTCAATTTCCTTTCGAAATTCCCAGTCTGCAGGAGGACCTTCAAACAAGCCTCGCAACAACGTTTTCAAATACAACGCCGTTCCACCGACAAACAAAACCGTTTTATCGCGAGCCCAAATCTCACCAACACAGGTTCTTGCCGCATTATAAAACTGCGACGTGCTGAAGTTCTCGTTGGGTTCGCAAATGTCAATTAGATGATGAGGAATCTGCGATCGTTCTTCCGCCGAAGGTTTTGCCGTGCCGACGTCCATGCCACGATAGATAGCCATCGAATCCATCGAAATAATCTCGGCGTCGATTGCTTTAGCTAACTTCAGGCTAACACCAGTTTTTCCACTGGCAGTGGCTCCGGCAAGGAACCAGCATCGTTCAACGATTTGGTCAATTTCAACCATGGCGTGCAAAAGGTCTTTGAAAATGTGTGACAAAACGCGGTTCTAATTTGAATCAGCATCCTAACCCAACTTCGATTCTAGTTCTACCAACGCCTTTAGCTGAATGATTTAACAGCTTCCATTGGAGAGATTTTTGCCAAGCCTTGCTTTTGCAACATCTCCAGACACTCCGTCGGTTCAATGGGCGGGCTGAAAAGATGACCTTGATAAGAGTTGCAGAAGTTCTCTTTTAGAAATTCCTTTTGCTCCTGCGTTTCAACACCTTCAGCAAGCACCTCCAAATCGAGGCTCTGTCCTAGCAAGATAATACTGCTGGCGATCATGCCATCGTCATGCCTGGGAAAATCTTTGATGAACGTACGATCGATCTTAAGTCGATCGATTGGGAAATTTTTCAGATAGGCCAGTGAAGAGTAGCCCGTTCCAAAATCATCGATGCTGATTTTCGTACCAAAATCACGTAGCTGTTTGAGCGTGCGAGACGTCTGTTCAACGTCAGCGATCAACATGGTTTCAGTAATCTCAATGTCAATAAGGTGGGGCGGGATATGTTTTGATTGGATAACATCAATGACAGTCTGAGCAAAGCCATCTTCACGAAATTGAGCAGGGCTAATGTTGATTGCCATCGTGAATTCGTAGCCAAGACGATGCCAGATGACGGCTTGTTCGCACGCCTCTTCGAGAATCCAGTTCCCCACTTCAACGATCTTCCCCGAGCTTTCGAGCATGGGAATAAAATCGACAGGGGATACCGTCACACCATTGTGATTCCAACGCACGAGTGCCTCAAATCCATTGATCCGATCGCCATTAAGCGAAACTTGGGGTTGGTACACGAGATGAAATTCTTCGCGCGACAAAGCGCCCGACAGTTGGCTCTCGACTCGTTTTCGCTCGACCAATTCCTCCGTCATCCAAGCTTCGTAGATAACGATATCTTGGCCATCAAATTTCGCTGCATACATGGCCGTGTCAGCAAATGTGAAAAGTTCGTCGGGTGAACGACTGTCGACCGGACATAGGCAGGCCCCAATGCTTGCACCAACATGAAGCTCACTGTCATCTATCATCATGGGTTTGAGAATTTCGGCAACGATCTTCTTGCCAATCGCGATCACTTCAGCCTCTGACTTTGGAGACTTCAAAATGACCGTGAACTCGTCTCCACCTAATCGTGCGACGACGTTCTCTTTCCCGACCACGGCTCGAATCCGCTTGGCCGTAAGTTTGAGTACAAGATCTCCAACGTGATGGCCGAGGGTGTCGTTGACCTCCTTAAATCCGTCCATGTCCAGCACCAACAGCGCCGACAATGTGTTTTTATTGGCCGAGTTTTTAACGACGTGATGTAAATGTTTACGGAAGAGGAAACGATTGGCTAGGCCAGTCAAGGGATCGAAGCTGGCCAATTTGCGAAGTTCCTTGGCTTTTTTGGCCAATCGAGTGGTGGCCTGTTTGAGCTCGGTATCATCCCGCATCACACCAAAGAGAGAGGTCACTTGGCCGTTCTCATCGCGTTCTGAGATACCTCGCGCGGAAACAAAACGAACTTCGTCGTCACTTTTTCTCAGCTTCAAATTGCAATCAAATGGCTGCCCCGACTGTCGCGATTCCATCAGCGCCGCATAGAGTTTCTGTGAATCTTTTTCATCGAAACAATTCAACAACAATCCAAGGCTGGGGACGTCCGTTGCAGAATAGCCAAAAATTCGGTTAAGCTCATCAGAGAACTCGAATTGCTCGTCTTCCATCTTCCAACGCCAATGCCCTACGCCAGCGGTCTCTTCAGCCAACCCTAGGAGGCGGGCATTCTCACGAAGGTTGTCAGTCAATCGTCCAAACTCCGTTGAACGCTGCGCTAGAAACTGTTCCGATTGATCGGACATCCAAACCACAGCGAAGCAAACACCGAGATTGACCAACATGCGATCAAACACTTCATAGTCGGCGTTTTTAGCGTCGGTAAAGGTAGAAGGGGAATAGCAAAAATAGGTCGCTACAACAATTAATAGGTACCACTTCACAGTCGCCTTGACACCTAAGACTTGAGCACTGATCAAGCACAATACGGGGAAGAAGTACTGAGGTAACATGAATTCAGTGTTCGAAAACAGCGAACAAAGAATGACCGAGACAATCGACAACCCTAAAAACGAGACGGCGACTGACTTTTTGTGGAACAGCTTAGACCGAACCGATACATAGTGGCCAAGAGCAACCATCGCCGCGGCAAGGCAAGGTAAAACAAGATTACTTTCGGTACGTGCGACAGAGAAGTAGATGCAAAACAAGAGCCAAGCCAACCCGGTGACGCCGATATAATAATCTAGCCGAACGAGTCGAGGATCCTCGTTCTCTCGAGCTGCATCGGCTGCCGCCAACGCAATATTCTTAACAAGTTGTTGTTCCAGATTCTTCATGCGGACCGTAGGCGGGAGGAGGCTTATTGCCGAAGTCTAGACCCCTAACAAGCAGTAGGAGCGATTGGGATTAGCGAAATGCACACACACACAAGCAGTAGAGCCGATCGCAACGGCTGGACAGGATGAGCCGATTATGCCGCCATGCAACACGTCGTTTGGTTGTCCCAAAACGGCTTTCACTTTTTGGAATACGCTGCAACAGAGAAGGGAAGCGCGGCAAAGCGTAGCTCTATTGCTGTAGAATCTTGGCAATCTCTGAGCCACCCGACTCAACTTTTTCGGGTGCGGGGACACCGTTGGCGAGAGAATTTATTGATCCAACCAAAACCGTTTCGCAACGCGTTGCTTCCATCAATCCCACCAAAAGCTCTCCGTCCATTTCTTCGTATCCGTTGCCGCGTGACGCCAAAACCGCTGATTGCCAAGCAGCCTTTTGTAGAACCTCTTCAGCCGCCCCGTTGAATTTACCGAGTTCAGGCACCGCAGCGATGAAAAAGATCGACTCGTCTAAGTAACAATAACAACTGATACCAGACGTGTCTAAACCTAAACCCTTGTTGTCGCGATGAGTTAAAACAGAATTTAGAGATTGCCGTAATTCACGCCTGAAGGCAGCAGCAAGCTCCTCCGCTGTTTCGTTGTTGCCAAATTCCGTCGTCTCCTCCAGCGCTAACGTTTTTTCGATTTCGCCCAAGCTTCCATCGCTGAACTTATTGCCCACCTTCGCGACAGCCGTCCGTTCAGAATTCATTGCTCCGCGCCACAACAGACGGTAATTATCCATGTTTAGAAACACGAAAATCGAAACCGCCAAGCAAATGTATCCCAACAACTTGCCAATCCGCGCTTTGCCCCAACCAACCAGTTCACCATTTGCCTTTCGCAACGACAATTTGGCGATGTGGCCAAAAAGAATTGCGGGCAGCGACAAGATCATGGCGGGATACACAAATACTAGGCTCAACAGCGCTCCGACACCCAAAACGAAACTGATTGTTGATGTGACAGCGGTTTGCTTTAGTCCAGGTTCGATTCGATGAGTTACTTCATCCGCTGAAGTTTTAACAGTCGTGGATTTTCTTAGATCTGATTCCAAAACAACTTCTTCAGTTAGTCAATTAATAGTCACGGAAGTTCGTGCACCTGTTACTTCTAAAAAAAGGGCGTCGCGTAAATCCTAAAGTTGCCCTTGCTCTTAGGATTGAAAGGCGTCATGAATTTCTTGTCCGCCGAGAAAATCATCTTAGTCTCGCTAGTAGCGCGTGAGGCAATCGCGAAACTGAAAATTTCCTTCCCGCCGCGTAGACGATAGACAAACACTCTTTCATCAGCAAACAGAAACGCTAGTTTCGAATTGGGGGAAAAGGAGACGCTTGTCGCCCCCTTTGGCAAATCAATACTCAAATTTATCTCACCGCGGCTGGTCGTAGCAAGATTCAGTTTACCGCGATCAATAAAAGCCAACCGTTTACCATCAGGCAAAATGGTGACGTTTCGGAAACGCACCTCCCCCTTTTTCAGCTTCGTATTACCGGTTTTATAGTCCAGCGTCGCCAGTTCGTCACCAGCAGCCAGTAACACATCCGATCTGCGATCAACGACAACGCTCTGCACAGTCGATGCGATGGGATTGCCAATATAGACGGTTTCATTTTTTTGTGCGTCGCATATATCCCAAACCCGTGTGTGCCCTAATTGTGTTACGCTGGCAACAAGAGACGTCTTGGGAATCGGCGTAACGAATTTTACAGGATCGACGTGCCCTCCAACTTCTTTGAATCTCTCAAGCTTCCCGTCCGGTTCAATCTCACTCACTTCGATCATTCCCGATGATCGTCCCAGTACCAATTTGTTGCCTATCATGGTCATGGTTGTCACATTGTCTTGCCCCGAATCAAACCTTTCGTAAACAATTCGATCGGCCGTCCAGTCAAAAACAATCGTTCTTCCCTTCTCAGCAGCAATGAGGAATCCGTTATCGGTTAAGCAAACAGCCGACGGATTATCGTCGGTGACTCTGGACTGGGCGACGGACACCACGTCCGCTTCATCATCTACAACGCTGGGAGGGTAGGTGCGCTGGGCAGATGCCAACGGTGACTTTAGATCAGGCATCTCAAATGGCTTCGCATCTTTGACAATATACACAAGCACAGATTGGCTATCTCCCGAAGCCGACAATTCCTTGCCATCGTGACTGACAGAAACACGGTTAACAAATTCAAGTCGGTCGTCTCCATAGCGATGAAGTATTCGTCCACTTGAAACTTCGAAATGCAATATGTCTTTTCCGCCGTCATGGTAAAACGCGGTTTCTCCGTCTGGTGAAAATTCAATCCGAGCCTTATCGGCAATGCGAATCGTTTGAACCCATTTATTTCTTTTACTGGCAAAATCAATTGCACTGATTCTCGATCCATCGGAAACAATAACGCTGTCTCCGGTCCGATCGACCGCAAGAAGGCGATACTTTTTATTTAAAGATACGAGATCGACCTTTGATTCTCCCAGCCGAACTTGCCGCAGACCATCGCTACTGCCTAATAAAACGGCGTCATCGGTTAGCTGAAAAGACGTCAGCCTTACTTCAGGAACCAGATCGGAGAGATTTAGTTCAATCAACTGTTGCTCAAGGTCCCAGATTGTAAGCCGCCCGTCAGCAGAGTAGACCGCAAGTTGTTTTGAGTCTCCAGAGACACGCAGATGAATGATCTTGTCGCGATGTACTTGTTTCAACTTCCAGCAATAGCCCAACCGACCTTTGGCATCAACTTGATACCCCTGAACGCTCCCCGCATCACCACCCACAATCACATACCGTCCGTCAGACGAAGCAACGATCGCAGTAACAGCATGTAGCGGACGATCTAAAGTCCGTTGAAAGAAAACAGCGCCTTCAGCCGAAACGCCCTTAATGAACTTCCGTCCAGCAACGTAAGCATGACCGCGCGGTGAAAATGCAGTGAAGGTGTTTCCTGAGAAAGGGATCTGCTGACTGGACCGAATTGCTGCGGTTGCGAGCGTCGAACTGTCGACGTTGGTGTCGAAGTCTACTTTCGGTAGCGGCTTCACTCTTGGATTATTGCGCGGATTATTGCGCGGATTCGGCTGAAGCGCGTTGCTTCGTCTATCGGCAAATGCATCTGCTCTTTTTGGCCCGAAGCCTCGCCGCGGGTCGAGTCTATCACCTGGACGTTTGATCTCATTGCCATTTCCCTCAAGGTCATTAACCGTTGAACCAAACTGATCAACGTCCGAAAAACTTTTGCCGGCAGCAACCATCACTGCCGCCCCGTCGTCATCGTCGCCGTTTATATTCACGACGCGGCTGGCCTTGAGCACAAACCCTCGTTCAATCAGCCAGTCACGTTCGGATTGAGAGAGAGGTTTTCCCAGCAACTGATACTCTCGCTTCGCAAAGTAACCGCCGATCGAAATGGCCAAAATCGCTGCGATCATTGCCCAGATAAGATTCTTCCGACGATTCTGCTGGGTCACGGCAGCGTAGATCGCTAATTCCTCTTCATCTAACTCAGCTTCCTCTCTCCCTGCACCAGAATTAGATTGCGCACGTTCCGCCGCAGCAATTAATTTTTGTTCATTGGCAGCTTGCTTCTTATCCTTCTTCTTCGCCCAAGCAAACTCAAGCTCCTCCGCGATAAGACTTGGGTCTGGATCCGCCTTAACTGGTGACACGTCCTGTTCAACGTATTCTTTCTTATCTTTCGCGCCAGTTGTGGTTTGTGTGGGAACGGGCGGTTTCGGCGCGTGGCCTTTTTGCCTCGCCGCTTGAGAACGACGGTTTGCGCTGAGTTTGGACTTCTCCAACCCTGAAGTCGACGCGTTGAGTAACCCGTCCACGTCAAGTGAATCAAAAGGAGATGCACTGTTACCACCAAATGTTGAAGCCGATGAAGTATCGCTGGTCTGCACAAGGAATTGGTGCTGGCAGCGCTTGCAAACCACTTGTCGATTTTCCAACGCCCTAGAGCGTCGATATTTTTTTTGGCATTGAGGGCAGCGGACTGGAGGTAATCTGGCCATATGCTCATGTTAGCGAAAATGTTTGAGTGCTAATGGCCCGATCCATAATTTTGTTTCCAATCGTAGCTTTTGTTCCCAGAAAACTAGCGATTGAGTGAAGAATACAATCTCATGGTTAATAAAAGCTGTATCTGGAGGTTACCAGAGGACAGTGGCGTCCATAGTTCGCGATTGAATTCTGCACGATTGTGCGTCTGTCTGAACTGCCCCCATCCTGCACTTTCACTCTGCTGATAGAAAAGTTGCAGAATACAAATCGCCAAAATGTCAGTTACAGAGTTTAAATACTAAGAATTAAAGAAAAGCTTGGATTTATCCAACAGCCGAGTTAAAAAATTGGTCACCATTGGTATAAAATGACCAACAACCAGGATTGTTAACATACTGCCATTCACCGTATTCAACCGTATTTAGAAGCGCTCGTTCACCCATGAATAAGATCTCAAAGTTACATCAGTTAGTTTCGCTGATACTCTTTACGATTACTCTTTTCGCGCCAAAGATTTGTTTTGGCGAAGACAGAGTGGACTTTAATAAGGACGTTCGTCCAATTTTATCGGACCGGTGTTTTCTCTGTCACGGTCCCGATGAAGAGACACGGGCCGCCGATGTTCGATTTGATATTGAAGCAGATGCCCAAGATTCTATCGAATCAGGAGAATTTCTTGATCGCATCTTCAGCGATGATCCGGATTTGGTAATGCCAAAACCCGAGTCTCATTTGGAACTGTCGGACCAAGAGAAGGAGACCCTCCAAAAATGGGTCGATCAAGGCGCCCAGTACGAGGAACATTGGTCATTCGTACCGTTGCCTGCTTCGGTTGAGGTTCCGGATGTTGATAACGAGGATTGGACGCGCCAGGATCTTGATCACTTTGTGCTGCGACGACTCCAGAAAGAGAATCTTGCCCCCTCACAAGAAGCTCCACCGCTACGTTGGTTACGACGTGTCACATTTGACCTGACCGGTCTGCCACCTTCTTCTCAAGAAATCAAAACGTTCGAACAACAACTCGCTGTACCCGGCGTCGACATCGAAGCGATTTATGAAAGCTCAGTCGAACGTTTGCTCGCATCCCAAAGCTACGGCCAGCACATGGCGGTGGCGTGGCTGGACGCTGCACGGTACGCCGATTCATACGGCTACCAATCAGACAAACTAAATACTCAGTGGCCTTATCGCGATTGGGTGATTCAGTCGTTCAACCAAAACCAACCCTACGACGAGTTTCTCACGTGGCAACTTGCGGGCGACCTCTTAGAAACTCCAACTAGCGACCAGATACTGGCAACAGCGTTCAATCGAATTCACCGTCTAAATAACGAAGGTGGCGCAGTTTTCGAGGAATGGCGTATCGAAAACGTTGCCGATCGCGTTCACACTTACGGGTCGGCCGTATTAGGGTTAACTTTCGAATGTTGTCGCTGTCATGATCATAAATACGATCCCATCAGTGCCCGGGATTACTATTCGATGTCGGCGTTTTTTAATTCGATTGACGAAAATGGTCTTTACGACCGAACCGAAAAAGTCCCATCGCCGACGGTGTTGCTGCCCAGTGAAGAACAGAAGAAAGAACTGGAGGAGAATCGAATTGCAATTGAAAAAGCGCGCGGACAGTTAGACACCGCTCTTCAATCGGTCTCAGAAAAATTTAATGCCGGCAAATATGCAAATCAGCTCAATAGCGACGACGTCAGGACAAAATTGGCCGACGAAATTTACCGCGTCGATCTTGATGTTCCCTACGACGACTCTTTCAAGGATACTTTTAAACCATCCACCAATGATAGAAACTCGACAACTTGGCCCGATTTGGTTGATGCTGAAGATGTTCCATTCCCGCGTCCTGTGATCACCGGAGGCAGAAACCCGCCTCGCAAAGCGCTGCCGCTGGACGGCGAGCGCGGTTTCACGACCAAGAAAATTACGCCCTTGGACCGTTGGACTCCGTTTTCTACCGTCATTACCTTCCGCGAAACCGAACGGGTTCCCCAGCGCAGCGTCATTGCCCACCACACGCGCGGCACCGACGCGGGATACAACGGCTGGGACCTGACGATCGAAGACGGTCATTTGGAATCTCGAATGTATCGCGTTTGGCCCGGCAACGGCATGGGCGTCCGTACGATCGACCCCATTCCAGTCGATCAATGGCATTTGTTGGTGGCCACATACGATGGATACGACCAAGTCAGTGGGCTTAAGTTGTTCCTTGACGGAAAAGAACTTGCCACTCAGGTCATCCGGGACGCGCGCGTCAAAAGCGCAAACGTGTTGGTCGATCTCGGTGGCGAATTTGCCATTGGCCAACGCTTCCGTGATCGCGGATTGGCCGGTGGCCTGGTCGCGGATGTGCGCGTTTACCAACGTGCTTTGACGATGCCAGAAATTCAGCATCTGACCACTGGCGAACCCATCAAAGCGGACGCTATGTTTGTGGCGTCCGTCATCGATATAGAAGCCATCGAAGCTTCCAAAAGGCTCCATGACGCAGTAAAAGCCTTCGTAGATACTCAAGAGAAGATGAACGAAGTGCCGATCATGTTAGAGACCGAGACTCCTCGTCCGGCTCACGTCTTGGCGCGTGGTGAATATGATGCCGAAACTTCCGATGAAACGTTAGTCACTCGATCCACGCCCGAGAACATCGGACCTCCTTTGCCAGATAGCCAAAGTGCCGACAGACTTGCTCTTGCGCGGTGGACAACTGATCCAAATCATCCTCTCACGGCGCGTGTGATAACCAACCGTTTGTGGATGAACTTTTTTGGCAGCGGCTTGGTGCGAACGCCCGAGAATTTTGGGCTCCAAGGCGATCTGCCGACGCATCCACAACTTTTGGACTTTCTTTCAAGGAAGTTCATCAACGACGGCTGGAACGTAAAAAATTTCTGCAAACGCATCGCGCTGTCGGCGACCTACCGACAGCAATCCTCAACGTCCCCAGAAAAACTGGCGACCGATCCCGAGAACCGTTTGCTTGGACGAGGCCCGGCTTTTCGTCTATCTGCGGAACAAATTCGCGACTTAGTGCTCTCGGCTTCGGGGCTTTTGAATCTAACTGCCGGAGGTCCGCCGGTGTCTCCTTATCAACCCGGTGGCGATCTCTGGAAAGAATCGAATTCTATGTCACCCGCTTACGAACAATCCGTCGGAAAAGCGTTGTTCCGCAGGTCAATTTTCTCCGTTTGGAAACGGACTGCGCCGCTGCCGAACATGATGGCATTCGACACCTCCAGCCGAGAAGTTTGCACGATCGCGCGATCGCGTACTAACACACCGCTTCAAGCGTTAGTGTTACTCAACGATGTACAATTTATCGAATCGGCGCGTAAGTTAGCCGAACAGATCCACACCATCAAGGATCAAGACGCTCGACTTGACGAAGCTTTTCTACGCTTGACGGGAACCCATCTTGAACCTGAAGAAGCGGACATCCTGTCGAAATTGTACACGGCAGAACTAAAGTACTTCACCGCAAACGAAGAAGATGCGAAAGCCTTCCTCGCGATTGGATCATCATCACCAGCAGATGCTAATGTGCCATTACCTGAATTGGCCGCGTTGACGACGGTTTGCCAAGCCATCTTGAATCTCGACTCCACCGTAACGAAACGATAAGCAAAACTAAACCGTTCGCAACGCATCACTAAATGACCACCCAAGAGGCAAACAATTATGAACGATCCATCCAATCAACTCCTCAGCACCAACCGACGACACTTCCTGCGGAACAGTTCAGCGGGCGTGGGCGCGATGGCTTTGGCTTCGCTGCTGGGGACGACGTCCAATGCGGGAGCGCAGTCGGCGAAATCGATTCAGGCCAGCCTTCCACATTTTGCCCCTAAGGCAAAGCGTGTCATTTATCTGTTTCAGTCAGGCGGTCCGGCTCAACAGGACCTGTTTGACTATAAACCGCTATTAAATAAGATGCATGGCGAGAACTTACCGGCGAAGATTCGGGGAGAACAACGTCTGACCGGCATGTCAGCCCATCAATCAAGTCTTCCATTGGCGGGATCGAAGTACAAGTTCAATCAATACGGAGAATCTGGAGCGTGGTTAAGCGAACTGCTTCCTCACCACCAGAAAATCGTCGATGACGTCTGCTTCATTCGTTCGATGCACACCGAAGCGATCAACCATGATCCCGCCATTACTATGTTTCAAACAGGCTCACAGATTGCCGGCCGACCGTCGTTTGGATCATGGCTCTCATATGGGTTGGGATCAGAGAATTCAGAATTGCCGGCGTTCATCGTTTTGGCAACGTCAGGAAAATCAGGTCAGCCACTCTACTCGCGATTATGGGGATCAGGTTTCTTGGATTCGCGATACCAAGGAGTGCGTTTTCGATCGGGTAAAGACGCGGTATTTTATTTATCCAATCCCGATGGCGTTTGTCAATCACGCCGCCGCGCGCAGCTGGACAGCATCGCCGATCTGAATCGTTTGCAGTTGAAGCGCGAACTTGATCCTGAGATTGAATCGCGGATCGCCCAATATGAAATGGCGTTCAGCATGCAGACCAGCGTTCCCGAAGTCACTGATCTTTCCGATGAACCAGATTCAACCTTTGAGCTTTACGGCGAAGACGCCCGTATTCCCGGCACATTTGCGGCCAATTGCTTAATGGCCCGTCGCATGGCCCAACGCGACGTACGTTTTGTTCAGCTGTACCACCAAGGTTGGGACCAACACAACGATCTTCCCAAAGGCATCACTAAACAAGCCAAAGAAACGGATCAAGCATCCGCTGCGTTAGTCCAGGACTTAAAGCAACGAGGAATGCTTGACGATACGCTTGTGATTTGGGGCGGAGAATTTGGAAGAACATCTTATTGCCAAGGCGTAATGACGGCCGATAACTATGGACGCGACCATCATCCCCGCTGTTTCACTTCTTGGGTGGCCGGAGGTGGCGTCAAACCAGGCATCACGATCGGGAAGACCGATGAATTTGGTTACAACAATGTCGAGGATCCGGTTCACGTCCACGACTTCAACGCAACGATGCTACATTTGATGGGCATCGATCACGAACAGTTAACCTACAAGTACCAAGGCCGCCGTTTCCGACTGACGGACGTTCATGGCGAAGTCGTTGAGAAGATTTTGATTTAATACGGGGCTTGTACATCGTTTTCACGAGCAACGAAGATTACGGAACCCTCCGCTGGATCATGCTCAGCCAATTACTGTTGGCTTTGTATCTGGCGTTCTTCCAGACAGCATTAGGCAAGTCGCCCAGCGAGATCATATTGATCGGAATTGGGTTTTCCGCTTTAAGCACCGCCATTGTCGTTATGTGCCGCGACGTTTTCTACAATCGATTTGAGTTTTGGATCCACCTCGCGATCAGCCTAGATATTTTCTGCGAGGGGTTCATTCCCTATCACGAATCGTTGGGATTCTATTATTGCGCGTTAGGATTTTGGTCTGTCTTTTGGACCTATCACGCATATCTGCTGTATTGGCAACAGCTGCTTGTTGGTCGCCAATGATTAAACACTTCGGATGATTAAACACTTCGGATGATTTGGAACTTTTTAATCTTGCGATCCAACGTTGATCGCTCGATACCAAGGATTTTTGCAGACTGGCTCTTGTTCCAACCTAAGGAGTGCAACGTTGCTTCGATATGGCGACGTTCTACTTCCTCTAACGTTTGCTCGTGGTAGGGCTCAACGAGGGTCCCAAAATCGAATTGCGATTCCGTATTGGTCGTCAGCTTCGTAAGAATCAATTCGTCCAATTCAATAACCGGACCGCTGGACAACACGACGGCACGTTCAATTACATTTTTCAGCTCTCGAACGTTTCCGGGCCAGCGATAGCGTTTCAACTGTTGAAGCGCTTGCGGCGAAAAACCTTCAATCTTTCTTCCCGTTTCTGCCTTAAACTTTTGCAGGAAGTGTTCGGCCAGCGGCATAATATCTCCGGGGCGATTCCGTAATGGCGGCACGTCTATTTGAACAACGTGCAACCGAAAAAACAGGTCTTTCCGAAACGTTCCCTCTCTTACGCTGGCCTCCAAATCGCGATTGGTCGCCGCGATCACGCGCACGTTGACTTGAATCGCGCGACTGCCACCGACCCGTTCGAACGGATGCCCCTCAAGGACCCGCAGAAATTTGGATTGAATCGACGAGCTCATCTCGCCGATCTCATCAAGCATTAATGTGCCCTTATCAGCCGCCTCGAACTTTCCAGCCTTCCTTTCGGTGGCACCGGTAAAAGCTCCCCGTTCATGCCCAAAAAGTTCACTCTCGAGCAACGTCTCAGACAGCGCGGCACAATTGATGCAAACAAACGGTCCGGATTTTCGATCACTCGAAAAGTGAACCGCTCGCGCAACCAGCTCTTTTCCTACGCCACTCTCGCCCCGCACCAAAATCGTTGCGCGACTGGGAGCCGCCTTTTCAATCTGCTGATGGACGTTCAGCATCGCTTCACTTGAGCCGACGATTTCGCTTTCTACGCTCAATTGGCTGCGCAGAAAATCAATCTCGTTCTTTGTCTTGGAAAGGTCTTCTACCAGCTTTTGTTCTCGCTGCCGCGTGCGAATGGCAACGGCGATCGTCTCAGCGACCGCCAACGTGAACTCAAGATCCTCTGGGCTCAACACCTTTTGGGTGGTCGAGTAGAGGTGGACCAAGCCGACGCTGCGATTATTTAAACGAACTGGAGCACAGATGACACTCGTCGCGTGAATGGTGCCTTCTGAATCCCGCAATCCGAGCGCGCTGTCGTCTTGAACGTCACGCGCGAGCACAGCTTCGCCATTTCGCAGAGCCGTTTCCGCTAAGAATTTTGAAACCCGTTGATATTCGGGGCGCTCGGTGCTACACCACGCCAAAATTTCGAGCTTCTCAGGATCAACAGTCGTGCGACGATTGCGTGGAACCAGCATCACCGCTCCGGCATCCACCTGTGTCTCCTTGATCAGGCTGTCCATCGCCTTTTTGGCGATGCCACGTTGAGTTGTTTCGTTTGCCAGAGAAAATGCTAATCGACAAATCTTCGCCGCTTCCATTGCGGAACTGGAATCGTCTTGCGATGTGTCTTCAAACTCATCGTCAGACTGATTATAGCGCGTCCTCTGGCGCCGATGCGTGATCGTTTGTGGTTCTGTGACCTCAGCCGAATTCTGATTGCTGACACGATCGCCGTCGTCGACCTCAAGGCCAACAATCGTCTCCCTGATGGCATTATGCCTTTCAGCCCGAAGCTTCTTATCGCCCTTGCCTTGATAGGCTTCTGATAGGTCTTCCACGAACGTCATCTGCGTTCCCGCAATCGAAACGACTTCCTCGGGAATTAATTTATGATCGCCTGCCAGCCGTTCTTCGCCGATCGCGGTGCCGTTGCGGCTATCGAGATCGCGGACGAACCAAGCACCTTCAGAATGGAAGACCTCCGCATGCTGGCGGCTGGCTTGATCTTCGCGGATGACGATCATGCTGGTGGGGGACCGTCCGATGGTGACCGTTCTGCCCGGAATCAAGCGAAAGACATCGGACCACTTTTTCCCATCACGTATTACAAGATACGCTTCGCCGGGCTTGGTGGGTTGTTTTACACTTTTGACCATGAAGATCGATTGTTTCGAAGATTCTGGATATTTGTAAGATTAATGCACTGGCTGCACCTTGTGACACAAACCACCGCACATTTTACCGATGTTTTTCCCGATTTTCTTGCCTAAATTAGACGTAGCAGTTAATCTAACTGGGGCAGGGGCAGCGATATATCCATCTATATTACCGGATAAGAAGGGACTTGCACCAGCCTTGACGATTTTTCGCCAAAGGGAAGAGAAACCTACCCTTCCGGTTCGATAATAAACGCGTGCGTCGATCGTTTTGTGATCGTCGCCGCGACGGGATCCAACTTCAGGAGTTAAAATCATGGCGTCACGTTATGCCAAAATTTTTCAAGCTACATTTTTACTTGTCACCACGATCACGTTGAACTTGGTTTTGGGAATATCAGCCCAAGCCCAAATCGACCCACTTGGTGCGTTTTTCGGCAACCGTGTTGGTGGTGTCATCTTCGACACAGATTCTGTTCTTAGTGAAGCAGAAGCAAACATTGACGCCCAAGTTTTAGCTCAGCTGAAACAGGGGCTCGGCGTCGCCGATCAGGATATTAGTCAAAAGACTGATATGCGAATGATCTCGCTGAAAGCACTCAATAAGAAGGTCGAACAAGCGATAAAACAGAATTCTGCTCTCCCTGTCGAAGTCCAATTTATGGCAGGTCTACAACGTATTAAGTATCTGATCGTTGACCAAGCCAATGACGACATCGTGATCGCTGGTCCTGCGGAGGGTCTTACAATGGACGAGTATGGGAATGTCGTCGGATCTGAATCGGGTACAGCGGCAATTCAGTTAGAGGATTTCTCGGTCGCACTGCGTACTGCTACTGAGGCAAGAACTGGCCAAGGCATCTCGGTTTCCATGGATCCACGACCAGAAGGCGTCCGCAATTTGCGAACCCTTTACGCGAACCACAATCAATTCTCTCCAGCGCTAGTGGACGATATTCAAGCAGCGATGGGCGAACACGATATTTCTCTCACGGGTGTTCCAAAAGACTCTCGGTTCTCTCAAGTTCTTGTCGCTGCTGACTACCGGATGAAGCGATTGGCGATGGGATTGGCCAAACCGAAAACACGCAACCTTCCCAGCGTTATCGAAATGGCCGCCAAAGCACAGAACAAAATGACGGGTGCTCCTCGGATGTGGATGGAATGTAACTACCAAGCCATGGCGACCGACGAAGATCGAAGTGTCTGGGAATTGCGAGGACAAGGTGTTCGCGCTATAACCGAAAATGCATTTCACAATAAAGATGGGCAAGCCGTCGTTGCTGCTAAGGAAAACAAATTCGCTGTCAAATGGGCTCAAGGATTCACAGACCGTTTTGAAGAGATCACAAAGAAGGAAACAGTCTTTGGGGACCTCCGAAACCTGATGGATCTCTGCGTTATTTCAGCAGTCATTGAAGGAGAATCGCTTGCCGACAAAACGGGTGTCGACGTATCGTCGCTGCTTAGCGATTCCATCGGTTTCCCAAGCCGCCTCGTCCCAACGACGTTGCCGACACAGTGCAGCTTCGCCAACGTGGCCGCAAAAGGGTACATCGTAACCGCTTCAGGTGGAGTACAAGTCGATTCTTGGGGTGTCGCGCAGAACACGGAAGTTGTGGCCGGCGTCGAAAAGATCGGCCAAGTCGCTTTGGCGGCTCATTCAGATCGTTGGTGGTGGAACGCGAAATAAACTGCGCGGTCTCAAACGACTTAAAAGTTTATCAGGCCCCTCGCTATAGGGCTTGTTGATTAAGTGAGCCGTTTAGGAGCTATTCTCGGTTTCGCCATCGCAAAACCCGAGGCTAGCGCGAAAACGGCTCACTTTAAAAATTGAAAGCCAATTTAATCAATAAGTCCCTTTTGCGTGGGGCTTGTTAGTATCTCTCACAGGTTGAGCTTGCCGCTGTTAATTTTGTGGTGCGATGATAAAATCTCGCCATGCCAGAAACGCTAACAGCAGAAAAATTCCTCGCCATCTCAGATCACGTTCCCACGATCGACGTGCGATCTCCTTCCGAGTTTCAGGCTGGGCATATCACAGGCGCGATGAACGTGCCCTTGTTCGATGACGACCAACGCGCCAAAGTCGGCATTGCCTATAAGCAACGTGGATCAGAAGAGGCCGTTGTTGACGGTCTCGAAATCGTAGGGCCAAAGATGGCCGGTTTCGTGAGGTTGGTCAAAGGCGTCTTAGAGAAACGAGATGAAAACGCAGCGGACGGCGACGCGGAAGATCGACGCGTGCGAGTTCACTGTTGGCGCGGTGGAATGCGGAGCCAATCCTTTGCGTGGCTGATGGAGCAAGCATCGCTGGAGCCGTTGGTCCTCGAAGGAGGCTATAAAGGATACCGAAACACGGTTCATCAAACCTTCGAATCGCAACACAATTTGATGGTGCTGAGTGGGCTGACCGGTGCCGGCAAAACAAAGTATCTCCATTTGCTCAAAAGCCGTGGCGAACAGGTCATTGATTTGGAAGGACTGGCCGTTCATCGAGGTTCGGCCTTCGGTGGTGTCGGATTGGGCGCTCAACCAACGACAGAATCATTTGAAAACCAATTGTTCCACGAACTTCAAATCCAAGACAACAGCAAACGGATTTGGGTGGAAGACGAGGGGAATCGCATCGGCAGCGTAAACGTTCCAAAAGCCTTCTATCAGCAAATCCGATACGCTCCCGCCGTTTTCATTGACGCCTCCATCGAACGGCGCTTGGACCATCTTTTGGAAGTGTACGGAGATCTTGATTTATCCGGGCTGGCGTACTCGGTTGAAAAAATACGGAAGCGGTTGGGAGGTCAGCATGTCGCGGCAGCTCTAGAGGCCCTTGAGAAACAGGATTTCCGCACCGCCGCCCGCATCGTGCTGCAATACTACGACAAAACCTACATGAAGGCCGTTGAAAAGATGCCGCGCGACCTCATGGCGCAATTTTCTGCCGAAGGTCTTGATGATCCGGCGGTGGTTGAGATGATCTTGTCCACGGCCGACGCAAACGATCACCAAAATGTCGGATGACCGTTGGATAATCGCCAAGGCTGATGAACGAAGTACCATTGTGAACCGCAAGGCGCTTACTTTAGATTGAGGCAACGCATCAATCCACCAGCCGCCACGCGATCGCGTCCGGTTCCACGTGTTCAGGACCGGACGCTATCGCGTGGCGGCTAATAAGATTATCCCACGTTTAGCCTAAAGTAAGTGCCATTGGGCCACCGCCTTACCGCCCAGTTCATCAGCCCAGCCACGAACCCTTAAGCATTCACTTTTTCAGACCCGAGCCAACATGCAGCTAATTTCTTGGAACGTCAACGGCATCCGCGCCTCGATGGATAAAGGGTTTCGAAACTTCGTCGAAGCCGAACAGCCCGACGTCATCTGCCTACAGGAAACGAAGGCTCATCCAGATCAAGTCAATCTCGACTGGATGACGGATCTTGGCTACGAAGGCGTTTGGAATTCCGCAGTAAAAAAAGGCTACAGCGGCACGGTCATCTTTTCCCAAATGCCGACGGTGAAAACCTCGATCGGCATGGGCATCAGCGAGTACGATTCAGAAGGTAGAATCGTGTCGGCCGAATTCGAGGACTTCGAATTGATTACCGTCTACACCCCAAATTCGCAAAGGGCTCTGGCGCGGCTGGAATACAGAATGCAGTGGGATGAAGATTTCACTCGTTTTATTGAGAAGAGACGAAGAAAGAAGCCAATCATCTTCTGCGGCGATCTCAACGTCGCCCATCAAGAAATCGACCTCGCCAACCCGAAGACAAATCGGCGCAACGCGGGTTTCACAGATGAGGAGAGGTCGAGTTTCACGCGATTTATCGAAATGGGATTCCGCGACTCCTTTCGCGAATTCGAACAAGGACCCGAACACTATTCGTGGTGGACCTACCGAATGAACTGCCGTGCCAGGAACGTTGGCTGGCGATTGGATTACTTTTTAGTGGACGCAAAGGTTTGGGACCGCGTCCAAAGCGCTTCGATACGTCCGGAGATCATGGGTTCCGACCACTGCCCGGTAGAATTACGTTTAAAGACTTAGTGATAGGTAAGCTGCAACGATAGCGCACAAGACTCAAGTTTCCACTGCCCGTTTCAAAAAAAGTTTGTAGTACTTCAGCGGTCTGAAATTGTGGTGCTAAATCTGAAGGATTACGCAAATCAGCCTCCGGGCGATAGCCCAATGGCACTTACTTTAGAGAAATGAACTCATTGGCGTAGCCAATTCGAATCAGCCGC
>Ga0115031_1001184_pt1 | contig 19339 bp, 21 predicted proteins | sample Maine_Asex4_meta_FD_87301 | JGI IMG/M metagenome (GOLD analysis project Ga0115031, IMG submission 87301) | Marine algal microbial communities from Maine, USA - Maine_Asex4_metaG | ecosystem: Host-associated > Algae > Red algae > Unclassified | place: Maine, USA | collected 2015-01-05
AAATGCGTGTCATCGGTGCTGCGGGGAAGTCTGGACGACATGTGTGGCCGTTGGTCAACATGGGCGGTGGTGGTGGGGGGCAGGTGATGCTCGTAGCCGGCCGAGAGAAAGTGCATTTCCATGAAATGCCAGATCGGATCAATACGTGTCTTGCATCAGAAATTGGTCAGAGCCAGTTCTGGATCGGCAGAGACGAAGAAAACGGCGCGATTCTGGAGGGGCAGAGAAACAACGAGGTGTATCTCATCGCTACAAAATCCTTTGAGCGTCTAGTCTTTTTTCCTTGAGTACCCATGCCACGGAGACCAGTTCTGTTTACTTCTCATGGTTAAAAGAAGTCTAGAACAGCAGTGAAAACCCTTTCCTCATGCGCCTAAATGCATGGAATAGACCTTTAGTATTGCTGACCTCCAAAAATTGGCGGTTACAGAGTGGTTGCAATCATTCAACAGCGTCCGTGGACCAATGGAAAGGCTAGGAATCATGTGAGTTCCTTACACAGTCTCCTCATGCAGCTCTGCGCGCTGGAAACGCACATCAGGATCTCAGGAAATCCGAAGAAATTTGTTGATCTCATGAGAGATCACAGGTCTGGCCCAGAACCCTCTCTATGCCCTCTCCAGGCCCAAGCGAGCGGCCCAAAAATCTCAGGAAATCCCATTGTGGGTTGCAATGGCTCTGCGTGACTCCTGGAAGACACGTTGATTGGCTTGCAAGATCACTGGCGGTAACTCCCAGCCAATAGTTTGATCGTGGCTTGTCGAACAGCCAATCCGACTTCATTTTTATGCTGTGTCGTCGGCTCTAGGGTTGCACACGACGCCCCTATTTCGGGGGCGTCAGGGGCGCGCGACGGATAAGACGCCTTACTGACGCCCCATTAGGCAGCCAGAGCGCCCTCACGACGCCCCAAGTAGCACCCTCAATATTCGAAATATCGGTCCAGTGGCACCCATATTTTGCTCTCATATGTCATTTTTGTGTCAAGACTGGGTGCCTGTCCCCACCCAAGGTGCACAGCCGCCACCTGCTGAATCATGTAGACCCCCATGAAAACTTTCTCTTCGCGACGCCTTGCTGACGCCCTCTTGAGTTGGGGCGATAGGGGCGCGCGACGCCCGAATGACGCCTTGGTGACGCCCTTAACGACGCCCTTAACGACGCCCCGGGCGTTCTGAGCAACTCTTGTCGGCTCTGCCTCCCTTCTCTCTGCAACCGCCATTTTCGGAGGTTAGCAATATCTGTGCATTTGATTGGGCCGCGTGATCGTCACCTGTCGAAGTTGCAACGAATGACACTTTCCCCCATGACACGTCAGGATGTGCCGCCTCTGCTAACACTGTCAGGGGCTGTTCTGGAAGCACAGTGGGACCGAGTGGGTCACCTTACATTATCGGACAGTTGCAGAAGGCCAGTGGGCCGAGAAAAAACGAAAAAACCGCCATGTCTCATTTTTGGGACACGCACCATATATACGATGACACGCAATATAAGTAGTAGTACTGAGGATGTCACAAGAATCACAGTACGCCTCACAGGATGACTGCACTGGCGGCCAACGAGGTATTGCAGCCTGCTCAATTTTGGCCGATCCGAACGGAACACGAACGCAAGGGGTACTTTTGTTTCCATATATAAGTTTTGTATCTTTCACACAAATACATCTGATTGCTTCGATTTTCTTGTGCGCCGAATTTGGCAGAATTTGACAATGGGGGACAGGGCGTGGCTCTCATTAGCGACGACGACGTCGACACGGGTCTGCCACGAGACCTGCATTGTCTCACAGCCCACGCTGTCTAATGGTCGGCGACGCGACACCATCGATAATTCGTGGCTCCAGCACGCCCACTACATTCTCTGTGACCTGTCTGCGAGCTGCCAGAAGTGGTGGTGTCTGGGAGTTCCGCTGCAGCCCCCTCTGTTGGTGGTGGGCCGAGTCAGAATGGTACGCTCAAGTTGCCATTCAATGTGGGCGTTTGTCCCGGTGTGTATTGCGCTTGGTGCCATCTGCCTTTTGTTACTGCTGGTCATGTATCATGCAAGAGCGAGCACTGACGGGTGTGGAGCTGGTGCATACCCCTTTTCGGAGATTGTTAGACATCCTGCTGTGTGATTTGTATGCCTGTCTATTCGCACTTGCTGGTTTATGGCACGAAACAGGTGCCCGAAAGTGCGGCGCTTGCCGCGTACCAGGTCAAAGGGTCACGCACTGCCCGCTAAACGTGGAGGGGAACGTGCGCTGCCGGTGCAGTGATCACGCGTGCGGGCCATGCTCTGCGTCTTGCGCCGTTTGCAATGTCGTTGGACACCAGCCCGACAACCTGAAGGCGCTGATCGTTGGCAGGGCAGGGCCTTGATGGTCGAGTCTCATTGCACCATTTAGGTTTCAGATCCATGATCGAGCGTCATGAGCGCCTCGGGTGGTTGTTGTTTCGGAACAGAGTGTCCATCAAGATGAAAATTAAGACGTGGGCTACAAAGTGCTCTACCCTGCTTGACAAGCGCACAATGACTGTAGATGTTCTGCAACGCAGATCCGAAGGCAAGTAGGCTGGTTCACAAACTCCGGTTCTCCGCTCGCCGGGTTCTCTTTGATTACGTAGTTCAATGTGAGCCTTCCACAGTTGAACCGATTTGACAGATGATCCCAGTCGAGACCAAGGATTTTTGCTTTGGCATTCGGGCGGGACATGCATCAGCATTTTACCACGCAGCTATCTTTGCATGTCATACATGGAAACAAACCCTCTTCTGGTATCCAGTTCGTCTGTCCTGATCACTGCCAGTGTGTTGATCTCGTTCAGATGTTGGGTGGCTGAGAGCGCCGCGATAGGACTGGAGATGTGACTGAAGCTGCGTCCTGAGTGAACCAGACCCCGCGCACGTATTGGCTCTGCATGAGTGAACGCGAGCCCGCATGCACCATCAGAGATCATAGAAATGCACGCGATACGACTCGCTGGCAGTCATGGTTTCAATGGGCTATGTTGTCTGACCATCGCCAGGCACTCGAAAAGCTTGAAGAAGCTCACAATGAGTTCAGCGAGCCTGGTGGCTGTCTTCTAGCACAAGAAGCGTAATGCCATGGATTCTCGCAGAGGCCAGAGGTTCATCATCGCTGCCCTGACCAGACGACGTATTAGCTGACTTGATTACATAAATGTGCGTGAAAACCTGCTGGTGACTGGTATGCTACTTAAGATGAGCCTGGACTTTGAATAGGCCGTACCCAGAATACAGTTCTATTCTTGAACGGTCGTGAAGTCTTCGGTCAGATCTAGACGAGAAGCACTCGTGCCGGACAAATGCGCATTCTGCCGAGTGTCTGGTCCAGGTGCCAGATCCAGGTCCAGCACAACCTGCATTTTTGAAACCCCATAATTCCGCAAGACCGCAGGCATGTGCACCAATCATTGGACGAATCTGGACTTTTGTCAGCACTTTCATCGATCAGAATCTGGCCCTGCGGTCCAAACCAGGGCCCAGTGCCAGCGAACTGGCCGCCCTCACGGTTGACCTGGTCCGCCTACCCCTTCCCGCCCGCCCGCCCGTGCCCGCCCGTTCCCATCCCGAAGTGCCTCCATCTCCGTCTTACCGCCGCTCTCGGCTACCAGCTCTCCTCGCCGCGGCAGCCCTCAGCTGCCGCTGTCGGCTTCTATGGTCGCCCACGCGCCGACCCACAGCTACGGCCGCCGCCCGTTGCCGCTGCTCCGCTGCCGCTGACAGCCTGGCGTTTCCCGGCTGCACGACCCGCAAGCACGACTGCATCTTTGGCTTTGGATAGTGCGCATGGGAACGGCTCCAGGAGGCTGTTTCACAATCGCAAGAAAGCATTGGTTATTCTGGCCATTACTAGCGATTCTACGATCACTCCTCCTCGCGCATATACTTTCGAATTTAATGTTATAACCATTGTCTGCGACTTCCAGACTCACACACGCAGCGCAAGAGTCACTCGTTTCAGGACCCCCCGGTACTCACACTTTCTGCGGACACAGGCGATCATCAGCCTCATGACACGACCAAACCGTGGCTTTGCACCGCCTGATCTGAATGCATCGGCCCCAGCCACACCACTTTGCCCTCATCCCTGCTCCTTCCTCCCCTGCCCTCCTTCGTACAACGCTGTGATGGGTCGCCGCGAGCGCAAGGTAGTGTTGTTTTCGCTTCGTAAACGCCTTCTTTTTCTATCCATCATACTTGCTGCCATGTACGTAGGCCTCGTGGACGTGGGTGACGTTCCTCCAGGTGAAAAGCAGCTGTGCGTCCACTTATGCTGGGCTTTGATGTAGGAAGCCGTTCGCGAGACGCAAGCACGGCGATACCCTGCAGCGCAACCGGGGACGTTCCAGTCGGCGGCCTGGTTTCACGCTGTTTGGGATAATTCCTCCCAGCAACGCTTTCGCACGTACTTTCTGGTCAGCTGCTCAACATCTTCGAAGCTCCAGGACGCCCTACAGGCTCACGCGCGTCATTTATTTCGTCGGCGGTGCCGGATAGGCCCGACTGGCTCTCGACCTGCAACCCGCCATCACGTTGTACCGGCTTGGCAATTATGTCAACGCATGTTTGGTGGACGCTGTAGCAGACGCATTCTGCGTTTCGTTTGGTGGCGTTATCAAGTCTGCTCGACGCGTCGTGAAGGCGCTGTCAATGATTGCGCCCGAACACATCGAGTGGCTAAGCAGGTCGTGCAGGACGCGTTGTCACGTTGTGCCGCAGACGGATACGGGTTTCAAGGATGCATCGGCGCCACTGACGATACAACGTTTCCGCTACCCTGCCAACCTGCTCTTCACCCTTACTCGTAGTTCGACCGAAAGTCGGGGTACAGCCTATATAGCATCATCACGAGTGACTGGAACTACAATGTCATCAACGTCACGCTGGGGTGTACCGGTGCCGCCCCGGATACATTGGTGCAGAGCAGGGCGGATGAGCACCAGCATCCAGCTATTTACTACAACGCGGGTGAGTATTTGTTGGGCGACAACGGCATGCTGTACACAAGTCGCGTTATCGGCTCATTCAAAGAACCAGATTGTATCTCTCCGGCGGAACACAAATTCAACTACCAACCAGCTCGTCTGCAAGTCACGTCGCAGCATACCATTGGCTTACTCAAGGGTCGCGGGAGCAGCCCGAAAGAGCTGCGAGTCGCTTTGACGACGGGCAAGTATTTCTTCTTTGCAATGAGATGGGTCGTAGCTTGCTGCGTGCGAGCGCCTGGGTTTCCGTCACCGCCGCAGCTCCAGCCGCAGATGCGGCGGCAGCCACCCCACCGGCCAATCCGGCCCCAGCACGGTAGGTTGCAATTCTGCAAATCGCGGCCCGGTAGACGTTGGAATTCCACTTTTCGGCGTTGGCACGTGACGTGGCCACGCAGGCGGCCGACTGGCGCATATCGCGACCAGTGGCGATTTGAGCCGGGGCGGTCCGCAGGTGGTCAGGCCTGTTGGCAAACTGAGTGTCCGCGGCAGCCGAAGCCCGACGCTTCCCACGGTTGAACGCGATATCACCAGGGCCCCGGCTCGCGGCGGCCCGTTCCGGCAACCGCACGGAAATTTCAGAGAAGGACCCCGCTGCAAAAACCGTGGCCTTCTGGTTGAAGTTCCCGTGACAGGTCTCAAGTCCCTGCTCGGAGAAGAGCCCCAAGGACCCATACTTTTTCGTCCAATCAGCAGCGTGACAATCAAGTATGTGGAGCTTGGGGGTGATGCTCGCCCACTCGAAGCTGGAACGGAGAAGGTCCGCAAAATCGGCTGCTTGCCGCTGGAAGGTGGCCCGTTCGTTGGCCCCAATTATAACTGCTCGGTTCAATACCGGCAGCAGAGCAGTCCACAGCTCACACGCTTGCCGATACGCAGCGGCACGCGCGGGGGGCACGAAACCCTCCAGCACATCGCAAACGGCTACGAGGACACTCCCAGTCTTGTGGCACGCCTTTCCCTCCAGCATGCCTCCCCAATAGTGGCCCGAAGTTGCGCCGACGACCTGACGGAGCGCGCCTGCACGCGCCGCCGCGTACGCCTCCGCATGCTACGCGCCCAGATCAAATGCAACCGCCTCCACCCCCAGCGACAGCATCCACGGGCTCACGCCCGGTGTATTACGCGAGGGCATCGGACTCATATCTTCAGGGGCAAAGACCATCAGTTGCCGACGCTCGTCGAAGAGTGTGCTCGCGGCCACTGGGGGTTCGACAATCGTCGGCCGAAGCCCGACGCCATATAGTGCTGCCATTTTCTGTTTGTAGAGAAGTGTGCGGGGCATGCGGGCTGCGCGGCTGCCGTCCTGCATAATGCGATCATAGCAGCACACGCACGGAAAAAGGCAGCGAGACCCTGCGTGTATGTCGAAGGAGGTAGAGAGAACATCTCCACCAATACAGCCAACCGCCAAAGCCAACGGCCACGTTTCCGCAACGTGTGGCCCTACTGCAGGCTCTGCAAAGCCTCCTCCAATTCTAACGGCATCACCTCTCAAGCATGGACAAGCAGGCGTGAGGTCACGAGACGGCCCCATTGTGGCGGGGTTGTGCGATTCCGATTGGGAGACTGCCTCGAGCGGCTTCGCCAGCAAACTCGTTTTGATCAAAACGATGGACAAACAAACCGGAGGAACTGCCAGTGATGGTAGGGAGTTTCCAAGCGTAGTCGGCTCATGCGTACATCGCATGAAAATTTCAAGCCACACTCGCGTCCGCTCTTTTGAATAAACTGCGGCTCTCGACTCGCCTCACGCCAATTTTGTATTGAAATCGATACGCTACAGGCCATTTCTGAAGCGAGTCCATCCAGATACGCACTCGCGAAGTATACACGATCTCTCCGAGCGTAATTCAGAATGCGGGAGGGGGGGGGGGGGGCATCAGGCAACGTTCGGCTCGTCGACTGGTCCCAGACGAGCCGCCAGTCCAAAATGGTACGCCCATCGCCAGCGCACAGCCACGCGCGAGGCTCAGGAGATGCAGTCTCGTCCCCCTCAGCGCACGGGGGCTTAGACCTTCTACCTTACAGATCTGCGAATCTTCTGCAATAGCGTGTTACAGACTGCTTGCAGATCTGAAAATGTCGCCGCGGGAGCCACAAGCAGCTTGACTCCATGCAGCAGAGATCTGCGAAGCAGGTCATTGTCGAGCATTTATGCGGAAAAACCGAGGACCAGTGCTTTTCTGTTATGGAAAGCACCGTGGTGATGCGATGATATTGTGCCAAGCAAGTCCAGCGTGATCAACCTCTCTTTTCTGCGTAGGACAGGCATTTATTGTCATTGACCTACAGGCAATTTGCTGGTAATATGTTGTTGGTCGCTGCCGGACAAGCGCTGCAGCGCATATCTTCTGCGCTGGATCTGTGGAAGACTGCCACCGGTCTGCACTTGTAGCCCATGTCTTCAGCATCAAGCCCGCTGCAGAATGGCGATAACGGCTTCCTAGTCGAGGAAACAAAATAACTCTGCGCTTTCTCGGAACCGTACCAGCGTGCAGCAGAAGTACAGCGGGAGCTAAGCACCGTCTGAGAATTCGGACGACGAATATACGCAGTCAATGAGCAAAAAACATGCATGCCGATCTGCCAGATATCTGTCAGACCGGCAGGCAGGCAGCTCGAAATGGCTCGTTCTGCAGCAAATTGGCAGACTATGGAGTTCCTGCAACAGCCTGCAACGCGGAATCAGCAGATGCGGACGGTACAAGGTCTAAACCCCACAGCGCAGCATGGACTTACACGAGTCTCACATGCAATTGGTCCACCCGCCAACGTCGGCCCGTGGTTGGAGCTAAAGTGGCTTTCACACAGGCATATGTTACCTGCCTGGATAGCAGGAGTTCGTCACATACCGCCCCAGGGGGTCTTATCGCGCGGTGACGGTAGTGCGGACGGTACTACCATGTTGCCAAAGTCGGCGGTGCAACCATCGCAGCGACTCGTTCGAATTACACCAATTTTAAGTGCGTGTCGGTGGCGTTCTGGCAAAAGTGTGCCTTACGGGATCCCGCTAGGCACCTTCTCAGAGACGCGACTACAACAGAAGGAATTGACATACCCAGCTCTGGTTACCAGTCCATAAAGGACGTCAAGGAGTGATGCTTGACCCACAGGCCGACGGTTGAGATACGTTTGTCCAGCCATGCTGCAATTTCGCTGTCGCTCTTTTCTCAAGCGTACATACGCTTGACGCATACGCGCTCTGCCAGAAAACATGTGCATTCGCTTCGCTGGAATTCCAGAGCTGGTTGTGCACACTCGTTGCCCAAAACCCTACGTGGAAAATAATAAGCCAGTCCAACAGTGCTACGCTTAGAAACCCCTTGTGAGTATCGCCTCTCATGGGTTGAAACGTCGAGCATATAGGCAGGTCGCTCCAGAAATGTATCGAGAAGTTCCAGAGTTGTTGGCCAACGGATGACGCTGCGTCGATCTGGCGGTAAACCGTTGCGCCACAGCGATCTGACGAACACACTTCGTCTTCCTCCGCACCATTTTCCCGGTCTTGCTTTATTGACCACTCTCCTACTGCTATTATATGTGACTCGAACAATGAACAGGTCATGTGTGACATAACCGCGGCTTTCGCCAACGACGATGACGACGTCGTGGCTGCAGCCGTGTTGGCTGCCGAGCATCACCTCGGACTGCTAGACCATATGATCGGTGACTTTGACACTCGCCGTGGGGGTTCTCTTCCGGGAAAGGAACCCAAAAAGCAGCGCGATTTCGTATCGGGGGAAAGGGGGCTGCTGAGGGACTTCTGCGGAGTGGACAGGGATCCGTCGGTGTATGAAGAGAAAGACTTTACCTGCCGCTTGCGTCTTCCCCGCATTGTTTCTGTCCGTGTGTACCGAGACTTGTTGACTGAGCCGTACTTTCAGCAGCGTTTGAGCGCAACAGGCAAGCATCATGCTTCAATCTTGCAGAAACTGACTGCCGCTTTGCGCGAGTTCGCTTTTGGTGTTGCGTATGCCAGTGTGGATGAGTACGTTCGTTTGTCCGAATCAGGTGTGTGAAAGACTGTGCATCGCTTCGCTCGCTCTGTGGTTGACATGTACCAGCCTGTGTCTTTTCGCAAGCACGCTCTTTCAGATCTGCAGCGCACATTGAGTGACGACGAGAAGGCTGGTTTCCTGGGGTGCATGAGTTGCGTTGATTGCTGTCACTCGGTGTGGAAGAACTGTCCGTTGGCTCTGCATGTTCAATATCACGGGAAATCTATGAAGCGATCCATCGTGATGAAGACGGTGGCGGAACAAAGATATGTATCTGTGGCCCTTCTATATTGGCTTACCGGGAGCAATGAATGACCTCAACGTTATGGCCTTTTCCCTGCTTTTCCAGTCTATGCTTGCTGGTTCTTTCCCGCCGCCCATCTCTTTTCCAGTTAATTGCGTCGAGCACACATTGCCATACTGTTTAAGCGACGGCATCTACACGGAGCACCCCGTGTTGATCAACACGTCCAAGAGGCGCAGTGAAAAAGACAGGTACTTTGCCGGACACCAAGAAGGGTGGCGCCAAGATGCGGAGAGGGTGTTTGGTGTCCTCAACCAAAAGTGGCAAGTACTCGACAGGCCGGTGCGCCTCCACAGCGTCCAAACGTTGGTGATGGGTGGCGCCTGCTGTGCTACCCTGCAAAGCATGATCGTCACGCATCGTCGTAAGGAGGCCCAAGCCCCTGAGCCAGGTACGCACCATCTCATTTTCGCTGCCTTCTACTCTTTTTTGTCTGTCTGATAGCATGACGCGATTCCATGTCTTCCCCCTCCATTCTCGGCATTCTAACCGTTGCTCCTACATGTGCATAACACCACGGCGGACTCTCCACTTTTTTCACCCCTCTTTCTTCTGCATTTGGGTTCTATTTGTTTCGTGCTGTGAGGAGCACGGAGCCATGCACGCCAGGGTCTACAGAGGATACCGCCGGTGCAGCCGCTCACGCTGCGCCAGACGCTCACGACCAAGCCAGCGCTCCTTCGCTGGGCCCGGAAGCGATGGCAACGGCACATGCACGAGTGTCACGCATAACAGACAACCTTCGGCTCAAGAGGGACCTCATTCGCGAAGTTACAACATGTGTTGACAAAACGCAAAATTGGTAGAACAATGACTCAATATGCCCGGCAAGTAAACGAAAAAATGAACAGACAAGAACCTCCAACGTACGCATGCGAAGTCGCGCCTGGCGCAGGTCTCGAAAGCGCCGCGGCTGGCAGCCCCCCCTACCAACACCGCGCACGCCTCCCTCTCGTCCGCCCCCCCCCCTGCGCCGACAACGCAGCAGCCGTGGCCGCCGACCACCGCATCGCCGCCGCCCCTTACCTCCATCGCCGCCTTGTGAATGGGCGGCGGCGACGGCGACGCGTGGTAATGGCGGCCGACGCCGCTGCAACGCCCGACATTGCCGCGCCGTGCTGCCACCGCCGCCAACACCGCGCACCCACTCCGCACGTCTGCCATTCCCCCTCGCGCCGACAACGCGCTAGCCGTGGCCTCCGACCACCGCATCACCGACGCTTGTTGCTGCCGCCGCCGCCTTGTGCATTGGCGGCGGCGACGGCGACGCGTGGCGGCGGCGGCCGACGCCGCCGCAAAGCGCTACACGGCCGCGTTTTTTCGCGACCGCCGCCAACCCTGCGCACGCCCCCCGCACGTCCGCCCCCCTGCCTGGCTGAGGTTGCGTTTTACCGACCTTCACCACCATAAAGCGGAGCGAAAAAGGAGGGTTCTCGAAGTGGGGGAGGTTCAAACCAGGGCCTTTCAGAATCCGAGTTTTTCAGCAGAATCTGGGTCATATTCAGATATATCCGGACACATCCGTTGGAGTCTTCTCGCCATTCAATGCGAGGGCAAAACGAAAGACACTGCTGGAAAGCGCACCTCATGCTCAGGTTCTTCGTGAAAGGAATGATGAACATAAGATGTTGCTACGAGCAGAATACCGCTGCTTGCAGAACGGTGCTTCATTCGAATCATTATTCCGAAGCCCCTGGTTGAAACGGCCTGAACTCGTCATCATGGCCTGTTCTATAGTAGCGAGAGTCAGGCACGCCGCCACCCCGAAAGCATAAACGCTCACGATCACCCTCCTCCGCAGCCCCGGCCGCACCCTATTCATGACAATCATCAATGCCGAAATCAACTTCTCCCTGCCCTGCCAGACCACCCTGCTCACCTTCTACTTGGACACCGAACGCTCCACGCACAGGCACGACCTCTTCTCCTTTCGCAGTCGCGTGGGTCGTACGGAAAGTGCGCGGGTGTCCAGCGGATCTTGAACCCACCTCATTCGGGCGGTCGCCAGGGGAAGACGCTGCCGCGCGGGCCGCTGCCGCTGCAGCCCGTCCGGCCAACCGCGCAGCGCGAGCCTGAGTACTCAGGGACTCCGCCTGCGCCTCGGCGTCTGCAACCTCCTAAGCATGCCGGGCCTCCTCGTCCTCTCAATCTCGCGCTGCTGCATCGTCTGCGCTTTTTCGCTGTCCATCTTGTCCTCGGGAGCCATTTCTGAAATCATGCGGGCCGCCGTCCGGGCCCAAAAAGCTCTCCCTTTCGGAGTTTCGCGCATGTAGGAAGAGATTAGAACTTGGTTGCGTTCCTTGTTCTTCAAGATGTGCACTTAAGAAGTAGATGCCTCTGTCAGTGTCTCAATACGCTTCGCGACGGAGGCAGACAAAGCGAGCATTGCCGCTAGATTTTTAGAGCGTTTGGACCCCATCGCGGGGGCTCCAGGAGTCCCAGCAGGCGAGGAGGGCTCATATCCTCCACTTCCGTCATGATCCGGCGCCAGAGGCCAGTCATCGCTAGCAGCGCCGGGTGCTCCGGGCGCGTCCCTGGCGGCCACGCGAGCAGCAACAGGGACGCCGCTCGCACCCGCCACCAATGGCCGCGCATGTACCCGTCCCGCGCCAGGTGGGCCCACATTGCAGAAGCGCGGGTAGTGGCGCAAAATCAACCAGGATGAAAATTGAGCAAACTCGCCTCACCATCCGGGCACGTCAGATTGAAAATCAGGTGCCTTAATACCGTTCATTTCCGCAATAGCCTGATGCTGAAGATCGAGCTTTACCATTCCTGTGAGTGGCTTGCTCTTCACAAACTTGTTGCCTGCACGCATCTCCGTGCACACCGGCGCAATCACGTCAGACCAGCGCGCACGCACGGCGGCCACGCTGCGGGCGTGCCAGTACTGGGGGTCATCCATAGTAGCAGGATGTCTCGTGCGCGTCCGTAAAACATTGACATGCATGCCAGCATAAAACACGGCGCCCCTCATGTTGGCACCCAGGTGCGTCGATGTCCGCCCAATAAAAGAACGAGTGATGTCCAACTCCTTCCTCTCAGTCCACCTGGTGCCCTACGTCATTGCGCTTGGGTGCGCTTGCACACCAACGCGCTACTTTGATTCTTTGCGACAAAGATGGGCACGACGTCGACGAAGGACGGCGGTGTGCGCGACGACGGTGCGAGCAAGCGCCACACACGCCAACAAAAGTGCGACTGAGCGAGATCGACCGGCTCTTCATAAAACTTAGAACTGCAATTGTGAGGTATTTTCATGGCTCTCGAGTGCGTTCGATCGAGACAAATCAAGCGCTTCTTTCGATCGCGGCGCTTCCAGAGATTGTGTGCCCGCCATGGATCACGCAATGTACTGGCGTACGGTTGGCGAGAATGGAGCCATGCATTGGCCAGACGCTTTGGAGCGGCGCCAAACAGGCCATTTTGGACCAGTGCCGCCGTTGAGGCTTCAAAACTGAGGCTGTCTCGCGTCCGGAACTCCAGATGCAGCAGAGAAGTAGAATATGTGAGAAGTGCTATTTTTTGTCCGTCACACCACCGTCAGACACTAGTTTCGGACCTCACTATCTTCACCAGTGCCCGCGTAGGCCAAACTATGCCACTTTCGGTTATTTGGACTGTTGGAGCCATTGGTGGAGATGCTCAGAAGGAGACGTCCCCCATCAAGATCAGGTGCGCAGCTCGCGGGACGCCCGCCACTGTTCTTCCGTTGGTCCGTAAGTCCTCTATATCAGGTGCAAACATCTCTGCCATCGCTGCCAACGAGCGGTTATCATCCTCCTTGCACGGGAAGACCCCAAACAGGATTGTGCTGTCCCGGCTGCATGAATGAGGCTGGTTCATACACGCGAGAATGACCTTACACGAAATATGTCGACCTCGTAGTCGAGGCCGAAAAAGAGCAGACTCCCCCCGCCTGGGTTTCCTTCAACGGGCCGCTCGAAGAACTGGTTGCGGGCCAAAATATCTGACACCAGGGCCTCGACAGCTGCCAGCACGCTCATCAACGTGGCCCCCACATGCTTAGAGGTCACGCAGTTGCGGAACTCGGGGATGCCGCCCAGCCATCAGCGCGCATCTCCGCCGCACTTGCAAGTCAACTTAAAGACCCGCCCATGAGGCGGCGGATCCGCTGCCAGTTCTCAGAGGAGATACTGCTTGCGATGACGAGTTGTGTCTGCAAGCTCACGAGAAGCGCGGCGAGGGCCTTCAATGGGACCACTACCATCATGCCAGAGTCCTGGGCCCGCCGACACACATCACCAAGGATTTTCTCCATAGCCGCCTCTCCGTCGCGGCACAGTCTTGCGACGGCCGACGAAGCTTCAGGGGACCGTCGACAGGCTTGTCTCGGGCCAACCTTCGCCTTGTGGGGCTCTGTGTCGTGGGTAAAGATAACATCCCGTCTGTTGCCCGACCTGGACCGGAATACCTGCGACTTGTCAGCCACGAGATGTGCGCTCGCAATGGCATCGAAATGCCGCCTCTGGGCCACGTCAAGGGAGCCACAGGCGGCCATCACAGTGGAAATGGCCAAATCGGCGCTGGGCCTGGCAGCACGCGCCTCAAGGCCTGCCCCGCTGCCAGTGGGTGCCCCAGATGCGACGAAGGCACTGGCCACTGTTGCCTCCGCGGTGGCCTATGCACAATCTCCATTCGCATCCACCGCCACTTTTTCCCCGAAACACAGGAAAGGCACAATTCCAGGTGATGAGTGCGCACTGCAGAGGGGGCAGGAAATGAGCGCCCTCCTTTCTGCAACCCGGACCCGACGGTTAGCGTGAGGTGCTAGCGGCCACGGCCGGCTTGTTGCAGCCCGGTGCACGTCGGGCTGGGAGAGGGGATGGGGCTGCTACCGGTGTCGGCAGTGTGCCCACCACCTATTGCCATGGTCGCTCGAAAGCAATGGGCATAGCGCATGGAAAGGCAATGGACTGTGCCAAGAGACCGCGGGAACGCAATTGCTTTTATCGAAACAAACAAGTTCGACACCAAGACAGGGCGTCGCCTCAAAGAGACAGGCGCCCGCACAACACACGACCCAATTTAGTCTCCCACGTCACGCAGCCTGGTGCAGGGCAGCACACCGCCGATACCCCAGGCGGTCACGGCAGGTGCCGCAGAGCTTTCATGCGGCTGTCCACCATGCCAACGCCGTCGACAGACAAGCTCCCAACGTCATTCCGCCTGGCCCGCCGTAGCCAAGGGCAGCAGCAACCTGCTCGCAAGTGGCGGCGATGTTGATTCCCAGCTCGTTCGGCCCCCATGACGCCGCCGAAGCCATCTTGGGTAATGCGGGTCCCTCCTCATGCGCCCGTCTGGCTGCGGCCCTCTTGGCTGTTGACCGCCGTCGCCGCGGCATCGCCAGGGAGAACAAATCGAAGAGTTGGCGTCGGGGTAGATGAGGACATGCCGAGGGGGGTCGGGTCGGAGTAGGTGGAGACCGGTCGTGGGGGATCGCGTGGGGGTGTAGAGGTGACAGAGTTGGCGCTGTCGACGCGGTCTCTTCCTCGTAGCCTGTCGGCGTGACAACGTCGATAACAGTCGATGAGGCCCCCCTGAAATCCGTCAAACCGAACGGGAATAGAACCAAGCTGTGACATCTGTCTCGGCGGAGGAACGGAAACCAGTCAAGAGCACTATTGCTGACCTCCAAAAAATGGCGGTAACAGAGTGGATGCAATCATTCAACAACGTACGTGGACCTATGGAAAGGCTAGGAATCATGTGAGTTCCTTTCACAGTCTCCTCATGCAGCTCTGGGCGCTGGAAACGCAAATCAGGATCTCAAGAAATCTGGAGAAATTGGTTGATCACATGACAAATCACAGATCTGGCCCAGAACCCTCTCCATGCCCTCTTCAGGCCCAGGCAAGCGGCCCAAAAGTCTCAGGAAATCTCATTGTGGGTTGCAATCGCTCTGCGTGACCCGTGCAAGACACATTGATTGGCCTGCAAGATGACTGGCGGCAAGTCTCAGCCAATAGTACGATCGTGGCTTGTCGAACAGCCAGTCCGACTTCATTTCTGTGCTGTGTCGTCGGCTCTGCCTGCCTTCTTTCTACAACCGCCATGTTTTGGAGGTTAGCAATATGTATGGGGGCTACAGTACAGTTTCGATTGCGTTGACCGCCGTCGAGTGCCAGCTGCCGACAGCCTGTGTCGGCCCCACTCACAACGGCCTCCGTTGCTCGGTCCCTTTGTCGCTTTATCCTTCTGCCCCCTTCGCGCTCTTTTGCACCCCCATGGGGTCCCCTAGCCCGGTCTTTGGTGCGTGTACCCTTCCTCCCCTCCCTCTCCGCTGACACGCCTTCGGCAGGCACCGCGCCTGCGCACGGGTACACGAAAGACGCTTTTTAGCGTCGCCCTGGCTCCACGCCGATGCGCCTCGCGCCTCTCGCTGCGACCAGGACACTGTGCCCTGTGCACTACGCGGTGCCTGACGAGGTCGTGAGGTGGAAGAGGGACGTACAAGAAGTCACTTTGCCCAACCGCCCCGGCCGCGCAACCACCTCCCACCATTTACCGCTTCTTCCGCCCAACAACGTCCCCCGCCCAACACGTCTCCCACCAACGCCTGGCTTCTGTCAACCTCGTCCACCGTCGAGCATATTCCTATCGCCGCATATTACCTTTCCCGCCGTCGACGGCCTCCTATCAACCTCAATCTCCGTCAAGTGTTTCTCGTTCGCCGCGTAACATCTTTCCCGCCGGCGCCTACCTCCTATCAACCTCAATCGCCGTAGAGTGTTCCTCGGTCGCCGCCTTACGCGTTTACTGCCGGCGCCGTTCTTCTCGCTCACCGTCGAGCGTATCTCGGTCGCCACCTAACGGCTGTTGCCGAAAGGAGCCGCTATGCTCCGCACGCCTCTCGTCACCAAGCTCCTTTCGCCGCCCTACTCTTCGTGTACCCATCGTCTTCCGCCGCCAAGCGTCTCCCGGCGCCCGACGCCTCGCCCCGTCAAGATTTTGTAATGTGACGCCACCTAACGCCTGTTGCTCCACCTCACCCCTCGCTGACCAACGCCTCTCGCTGAAAATGGCTTCTGGCGCCCCACCGCTACTCGCTGCTCGAAGTCCGCCTCGCTCAAGTAATCCGCTGTCCCAGATACTCCCCGCTGCCAAGTGCTCAGCGCGCCAGACCACTACCTTATTTCAACCGCTTCCCTCTTTCGACCACACTGCACGAGCAGACACTCCCCCGTGCCCATTGCCTCGCCTCACTCACCTTCTCCCGAAGCCCAGTGCCTCTCCCCGCCCTGGCCGCGCAAGTCTTGGCGCTGCCGCGGGAGTGGCTTAACCAAATGCCTGCCGCTGCCGCACGCCTCCCGCTTACGAACACCTCTCCCACTGGAAAGACTCTTGCCGCCAAAATTCCTGTCGCCGTCAGAGAAATGTCATTGCCTAAAGCCTGCAGCTGCGCGACTCGTGTTGGCGTGACACCCCTTGCCGACCGGCCACTTTCCCTATTCATCCACAGCGTCTGCGCAACTGCTCCCCTCGCCCATCCACTCCCGCTGCAGAGCTACAGTACACTCCCGCACACTGACCCTTCCCAATCACTTGTCTCCGCCAACCCGTCCATCCGTTGAATGACTCGCCCAGCTCAACAACTTTCTCTGCCCAACTTTTCTCACTGTCCAATGGCTTTTATGACCCGACGCCTCTCGCCGCGCGAGGCCACAAGAAGCCAAAACACTCTGCGCGCCCAGCCACTCACACACCAGCCGCCCGCACTATCCTACGACAGGCTACACTGAGCGCCGCTCACCGCCCCATGCCACCCGCCACCCTACGCCTCCCACAAACCAAAGCCACCCCTGGTCCAGACAGTCTCGAGGTCAAGCACCTCTCGACCAGGGGTTGGGGAGGATAAATCATTGGAAGATATATCCGCACAGGATGCTCGTATCCATCCGGATATGGGCTGAGGCTGGAAGCTCGTAATGTACTCACCTCGGAGGGAAAAGAGTAGAGCCGTCCTTATCGGAGCCCTTGTGCCAGGCAGTACTCATATCGGAATTGGGACCCTCCGCTTTATCCGGTGAGAATATCGGTGAAAACGATAGCGGCCTTGGCGCCTAGAGATTCATATGCAGGCGTGCAATGGAATTGTCAAACAAGCCACCTGTGTCCCATTCGTGCTAGCACAGTTAGTGCAGTCTCCTGAACTTTGGCCGATCCCGACGAGAAGAACTGTGCTGCACAGGTTACGGCAGTCATCCAATGGGCCGGATAGGAGCTCTCGGCGAATCAGCAGTTGTGCGGACTGCAGGTTGCTCTTGCTTCCATGGTCCAGATTTGATAAGATTGCAATACGTATCTCGACTGCTGATGCGCCGCTCTGACATGGGGCCAGCGAGAACTTGTTCGAGCCTCCAGTACACGTGTTTCTGACAGTCCTATCGAGGGCACCAGATGGCGACAGAACCAGGACAGTCGCCTCTCCAGCCGATCCTTTTTGTGCCCCATCCCGCTCCACTGCGGGTCGGTATTTCGTCGCCGTGATAGTTCTAAATTTGACGGCTTGTGAATCTATATCAAGTAGGCGCGAAAGAATGTCTTAACATAACCATGCAAAGCTCCTGTGAGATTGCCTCAGCACGATTCGGAGGATCATGTGCACAACACTTTCGTGGATCGGCGAATATACTACACTTCCGATTGCCTGATTCTCGAGTCACCTCTGTGATTGGGCAGTTCATCACTACAGTTTCTGGACTCGTTCTACGGATCATCTTCAGGATCGATTCTGGGATCGTTCCAGAAGCAGTGTCATGCTGACCCACAGATCATCTTGAGGGTTGTCCTTCAAAAAAAATGTGAGGACTTGTTCAACTGATCATCTGACTGCCTCTTCCGCAACCAAAATGTCTGCCTATTCCGTCAATAGCGTAAACAAAAACTTTATGACACTCCTTCCGTTCATATCAATGCCCATCGTGGTATCTGACAAATCTCGCATGCGACTGTGATTTCTGGTGCCAGTGCTTTTGACATTTATTGAACCGGGGGATTGCGAGTTCGAGATGTGCTGTGTTAGGACAATTGGGGTCGAGATTGCGAGATCGGGACGTGCTGTGTTGGGACGATTGGGGACGAGATTGCCACTGAGCTAAGAACGAATTTACTGCGCGGGCAAGAGACCTAATCATTCATAAATCGGGACTAGGTGCGTCCGGGAATTCACGGTATTCTCGATGTGCGAGCCGACGCATGTTTACCCAGTTCCCATTCTCTGTGCGCCGGGCAACAGCGTGTCGGTCGGACGTCCACCAAGTCACATTGAGGCTCCCTCTGCACACTTTTCGTGGACCAGGAGCGACGCCCCATGGGCAGGTCTTGCTCTCTGATCGGTTTCGGCAGACCCTCCTCACAACGTCACTCGAAGTAGTCCAGGCTATCATCTACGATCGAGTCCTTGAGGCAGGAATCTAGATCAATCTTGCGCACTCGTTCACTCAATCTATGACGACGATCCCTAGGATGATTGTACTCCGACGCCAGGACAGTCCTGAGCACGATCCCCAGGACGATCTTACTCCCACTTCAGGACAGTTCTCAGCACGATATCCGTCTGACCCCGGAAGGCAACCAGCCCGCGAGGAATCTGGCGATCGCTATGCCACATAGAGGGGGGAAAATACCGTTGGAAGCAGCTTGAGCCAACAAAAAAGTATGTGCTGTCAATTTTCCGAGCCCATGTCTTGCTCTTTTGCTACAGGTTTTTGAATCCCCCGGACGCACAAGTACAGGTACCAGTGGGCAACCAATCATTTTTAATACCTTCACTGGCTGGAAACGCGGCTTTCAGCGGCAGGACAGGAACAATTCCAGAGCACCCAATGTACACATTGTTGTTCTTTTACTGCTTGCAGCCAATGAGAAATCCTCGCTCATAAAGACAGCGTGCACGTCCTCACCCACCCAACCGCCCTCTCTCGCCGCGACCGACTCCCACCCCACATCCCGCCGCCGGCCATGAGCCACGTCGGCCGCCCCCCCCCTGCCCGGATACCCCCCCCTCTCCCACCCCTCCC
>Ga0115031_1001186_pt1 | contig 19326 bp, 31 predicted proteins | sample Maine_Asex4_meta_FD_87301 | JGI IMG/M metagenome (GOLD analysis project Ga0115031, IMG submission 87301) | Marine algal microbial communities from Maine, USA - Maine_Asex4_metaG | ecosystem: Host-associated > Algae > Red algae > Unclassified | place: Maine, USA | collected 2015-01-05
AGGGGCGCCCCCCCGTTACCGGGCCCCCACCCACCCCGGCCAAAGGGAGGCCCCCTAGGCGCGCCCCGCCAGGGGCGCCGGTGCCCCTTCCCCCCCCCCCCCCCCCGCAAACCCCCCCCCCCCGCCCTCCTCCAGCCGCTTCGGGCGGACTATCTCCTCTGGCCGCCGCCGCCGCGGCGACCGCGCGGCGGCGAGGGCGCCGACGGGCGGCGCCGCAGGCACGCCCCGCCGGCCGAACGCTTGGGTAGGCGTCACGTGGTGCCCAAAGCCGACCTCCGCTGGGGCCGGGGCGGCTTTGCCCGACCGCGAAGGCGGCCCGTCGCGGTCGTCGAGCCCCCACGACTCGCTCCACTGGGCCGCCCAGGCGGTGACCGTCACACCCCCGCCCGCCGATCGCTGCGCATTCCGGATAGCGCGGTCGGAGCGTTCGAAGAGGAGGGCGGTGCTGAGGGTTGCCGCGCGGAACCTTTTGGCCGCGAGCGCCGCAGTCGGAAAGGCCAGCCACGCCGCCGCCGGGGGGGAGGGGGGGGCGCATCCGCGGTGTTCCACCAAGACAACCAAGTGCGAACTGGTCCACACCGACATCGGTGGACCTCTTACGGAGTCACTGGGTGGCTCCACGTCGTTCAATACTTCGCTCCAGGGCAGCACTGGCTCTTTTACAGCAGCGCCCAGTGAGACGAAGGGTATGGCGTATCAAGTGCTTGAGACGCGCATCAAGCAGCTCTAGACGTTAACTGGTGTCAGAGTCAAGCGCGTCCGTCACGACGGTGCAAAGAAGTACCGCCGAAAAGACATCAAGGAATGGTACGAGGACATAGGCTCCATCTAGTTCAATACTGCGCTCGAGGACAGCACTGGTTCTATTACGGCAGCGCCCAGTAAGACGAAGGGTATGGCGTATCAATGGCTTGAGACGAGCATCAAGCAGCTCTAGACGTTAACTGGTGTCAGAATCAAGCGCGTCCGTCACGACGGTGTAAAGAAAGACCTCAGAAATGACATCACGGCATGCTACGAGGACTTGAGCATCACGTCTGAGAGGACAGCGCCGTACAAGGCGCAGTCGAACGGAAAGGCAAAGAGGATCAATCGCACGCCGATGGACTTCTTACGTGCTGCGCTGCATGATTCCGGGGCGGAAACGGAGCAGTGGGATGAGGCCCTGGCTTCCGTTGCCCATGTCCTTCAGCGGTCGCCCAAGGCGGGGCTGGACGTGACGCCGCTGGAAGCGCTGACGGGAAAACGCCCTGATGTGTCGGAATTCCGCGCATGGGGGAGCCGTGCTTGGGCGCTCGAGCGCAAGAAGCAGCAGCGCGATCTGCAGCCGAGGACCAGCGTGGGCTGCTTTGTCGGATACAAGGTTGCTGGAACGGCCTACCGCATTCTCGAGGACGGGACAATCAATGTCTTCGAGCGTCGGGACGTCCTGATGGAATGGAAGCCGGCCAAGTCCCTGACTTCGGCCAACGAAGAAGATTTCGGAGAGAAGAAAATTCCTGTAGAAGTCTCCGAGAGTGAGAATGACGGCAATCCCCACGGCCTCGCTGACGACAAGAAACGTCAGGGTCAGAATGATGAGATGCTGCCCGTCAGTACTTCTTCCTGGGAAGACATCAATGCTGCTCTGGGGCCTCATCGTTCTACACGTATGCCACCAGCCAAGATAACCTGGAGTGAGGAGGACCCCAAGGCGTACCTGGCAAGCGGGGCCGAGTCGGTGGTCAGAGATGGCTGCGACTCGACCAAGCCCCCTGCCAACAAGCAGGAAGCGCGCGCTCGTCCGGACTGGCCGCTGTGAAAGCAGGCCATCAGAGAAGAAGTGGCGGCGCACGAGAAGCTTGGCACGTGGTCCAAGATCAAGGGCAGCAACTAGCAGCACAAGGCTGTAAAGAGACGGTTCGTGTTCCACACAAAGCACGACGCGGAGGGAAAGAAGATGCGCTACAAGGCTCGTCTGGTGGCCCAAGGCTTCAACCAAATTCCTGGACGCGATTTTGACGAAACGTGGGCGCCTGTACCGAACGCAGAGACTTCACGTGCCCTGTCTTCCGTAGCAGCCGCCGACGGGTAAGAGGTCCACTATGTTGAGCTCAAGACAGCCTTATTCAACGTTAAGATTGACAAAGAGATGTACATCAAGCTCTCTGATGGTGTCGAGTCAGGGGAGCCTGAAGATGTGCGCCGGCTCAACCTGGCGATGTATGGGACCAAGCATGCGAGGCGGCTGCGGGGCATCAGTCTCAACGACTAGCTCGAGCAGATAAGAGACGCACGGTCTACTGTGGACCCGTGCCTTTGCGAGAGCAACCACTTTGTGAACGGACGCGTCTTCATCCTTGTGTACGTCGACGACTGGGTTGTGGCGGGCGAGAGCTTTTCTGGCGCGGAGGCAATCAAGAGAGTGTAGTGGCTTCTGCCTGCGAATCCGACGGGGCAAGACCCCGTCAGAAAACTCAGCACAGGATGTGGAGCCACACAAAGGAGAAAGAACACAAACGCCTGGATCACAGGGCGCGAAGCGCACAAGAACGCCCGAACTAACGCAAGCGCAACTCTGATTTATTCATGGAAGCAAGCCGACCCAGGAACTCACACTCGTATACTCTCGGGAGAAGCAAAACGCGCACGAGTCCAGTCCACGAGAACGGTCATGGGGGGAGCGGTAACCAGCGGGCCACGGTCCTGGGACAGGGACCTCTGGTGGCCCCTGCCACGGATCAAAAAAAACTATTCCACTGCAAGAGACATCTGGCCCATAGATGTTTGGGTCAGCCTGGACTTGTAATTCCCTCCAAAATCCCAGGGGACTTAGACCCACGATTTTTCAATTCCCAGATGGAAATCCTTGGGGAATATCTTCGCTGGCCGAGATCTGATCTCGGCTCCGGGTTCCGCCCCGGATAGGGAAGCTTCCTCAAGCTTCCCGGCCCCTCCAGAAGGCCCAGATCGCAAGGGCCCGCGCCCCTTCCGTTTGTGTCAGGCCCCTCTGGGGGGCATGATCAAACGATGCTCATTCACTTACCCCCCAGGAGTGGTTGTTACGTGTGTGGTTGAGGACCACTCTTGGCGCCCCCCTCGAGGGGGCGCCACCCGTCACCCCCCCTCGGGGGCGCGTTACGCGAGAGCTCGAGACCCACCCCCCCCCCGGCTCCGGCCGGGGTCGTGTCATCCGAGTCAAGGGTGTCTCCCCCACAGAGAGGCGTCTCAGACACGTTCCACGAGCGCGACATGCAGGAGGCCAAAGACTTTATCGCTAGAAGGTCATGCGCGAAGAAATGGCCGAGAAATTCACGCTGATTCACCACCGCCACATCATGGCGCTGGTCCAGGAGTTCTGGATGCACACGTGCACGCTCAGCAAGACGGAGATGGCGTCGGGCGTCAAGCTAAGCAAGACGGGATGGAGCCTTCTTCCCCACGAAAGCTGATAGTCGGAGCTGGTTTGCTTTCTTCAGTACATTTAGACGACGACAAGGCCGGACATTGCTATTGCCATGGGCGTGCTCTCGCGTTTCATGTCGTGCCCTAGGCGAGACCATTTGATCGCGGGCAAGAGCGTGCTGCGCTACCTTCCCGGGCCTACTCACCTTGGTTGGCTGTATGGCGACAACGAGGCGCTGCAACAGTATGTTGACGCCAATTGGGCAAGCGACACTGACGGCCGCCGCTCGAAAACAGGCTTTGTCTTGACGCTCATCGGCGGGCCCATCTTGTGGAAAAGCAAGCGCCAGTCGAGGGTGGCGAGGTCGACAGCTGCGGCTGAGTACGTCGCATCCGCGATGGCAACCAAGGAGGCACTGTGGTCATGGAAAATGCTGTCGGCGCTGGGCGTTGATGGCGGGGATGCGCTGATGGGGAAGGACATCTAATCGTGCCTTGCGCTGGTCAACAACCCCGAGGCGACGGGGCGGACCAGGAATGTCGACGTTGCCTACCACATGGTTCGCCACTACCAGTCGCGCGGGGATGTGGCCTTCTACTTCCTCCTGAGAGCCGAAATGCTGGCAAACGGGCTCACCAAGCCGCCGACGTCACCGGCGTTCACGGCTTTCTGGGCTGGCGACGGGGTTGCTGAAGAACTGGGCGCGGTTGGGCGGGGCGCCGTTCTTGGAGACCCCCTGTTGCGGGAGCACTGAGGCCCCATGGAGGCACTGGAGGCGTCTGGTGGCGCAGTTACGGTTTCGCGGCAGCGTCAACCATCGAGTTTGCTGCGGGCCGGTGTCGGCCGTGGACGGATGCGCTTCAGTCCACTTGCTTGGAAACGGAAATGTGGCCCGGTTGCGAGGGGCGCCGAATCGGGGAACGGCCGGTTGGGACCGTCCTGGGGCGCTGAAGCACTCTTGGCGACGTCCAGTGGAGCAGCCGCGGGTTGGTAGCCCTTGTCGATTTTTGTCCAAAGCGACTTTGGCCTGGAGCAGTAGGCCTACTGCTCCGACGGGTCGAGTCGATTTTGGTGCAAATCGATTTTTGCGGCTTTGGGCGCGCATCTGCAGGCCTCCTGCGTCGGGCCAAGTCGGTTTGTTGGGCCCGAATCGATTTTGGTACAAGTCGATTTTGGTCGGTTTTGGCACGGAGCAGTAGGCCTACTGATCCGACGGGTCGAGCCGACTTCGGCGAGGTCGATGAGCCGCAATCCGACAACACTTTGACGGGCCGCCGATGCGATGGATTGTCTCCGTTCGAGACGCGCCCAGGTGTGCTGTACTCACCTCGACGTCTGCTTCACGTCGATGGAGAGTTTGGCGATTTCGTCGGAGGTCGATTTGTCAGGAGTAACACCTCGGGCCTGGGGATCGACTTCGGCGTTTGCTCGACCGCGGATTTTGGCGGGACATCTCGCACTGGTAGGGACGGGCTGTGGCCGCGCTGGAGCATCCATGGCCTGTGCTGTGGGGCGCTGGGGCGAGTTTTCAGGCAGCCCGCAAGCACGCGCAGGTACGTCGGAGTTACCGCGGACTGCCTGGATAATTCCAGCAGTATTTATGTTGGCATCGGCTTGTTTGGCTGTGCCAATGACATGCACTGCTGTATGGGGTTGACGTAATAATTTGTACTTCTATCTGGAGGGCAGCTCATTTTGGAGCTGAGCCCGGCGAGATTCTCGTGAGATGCTCGAGAGGCGTCGTTAGTTGTGGGGTGGTGAGAGCATGTAGCTTCCTAGGCAGGGAGCGCTGTCTCGGGTGGTGTGTCGTGGTTCCTGTCACTGCGTTGGCGGGGGTGTGCCTGCAGGACGTTGAGAGAGGGGCACACGGGGGTTCAGAGGCTGCTGGCTTCGTGCCTCAGACTGGTCTCCAGTAAAGCAACGCATCCAACGAACAACCTCTTGCTTCACACTCGGAAAACGCATGGAAGACGGCAATGATGCCGTCCGTCTCGCTCGTACTGTCAGAATCGGAAAGGCCAAGGACAGGACCTACGTTTTGGGAGTGGGAACTTCAGGATTTTCTCAGGCAAGAAAGCCCCGCTGCTCGCTTATTCTTTTCAACGGTAAAAAAAAAGAACGGGATCCGTCGTCTCTGGAAATTGCATGTAAAGAGTCCTTCTTGTCAAGCAGCAAACTCATCAACCCGGAGAGGCCATATGATGACTTGGCATTCACCAAGTGCCAAAGTCGTGCCTGAACGCGCCTTCAGGACGCAGAAATTGATGTGGCGGGTTGGCGCTGCGATCTTTTGTCACCCTGAGAGCACTATGCAAGCGATTTGACAGATCTCAGAGGGATATCAAGCCACCTCAATAGCGTCTCTATTCTCGGCGTCGTGCCAAAAGGACACTTGCCAACCACTACCCACCTAAAAAGATCGAAGTGGCCTGTCGCCGTCGTCCGTGGTCGCCCTTTGCGACCCTGATTATCTGAGCTCTGTCCATTTTCCTCACCGAGCAACGCTCTCCTGCTCACTGTCCGTCATCATCCGCCTAGATCTGTTCCAACGAAAGCGCGCGAGGTGGGGACGTGATCACATGTACGAGGCCACCTGGCAGCTTGTTGATAGCGAGCGTGGATGTAGCATGAGTGAGCCCTGTTGAACTGGTGATGTTCAGCTCCCCAGGCCAGTCACACCGGTCATGTGGCGCAGTTGGTTTTTGACTTCTCAACAAGCCCGACTTCTGCAGTAGGCATACAGCTGACGCACGCACTGTAAACTGCCAGCGTACGCACGCACAATTATCTGCTTCCGCTCGGTCCCCTCAGCACCACCTGTCGTGTGTGCTGTATCATTTCTTTCTGTTCCGGTTTGAAGCAGCGCTACCCGCCCTGCTGATGTGTCGGCCATGCGGATTCCAGGCTCTTCAAGGTTTTGAGAGCTACGGGGCCCCCTTTGCCCCAAGGGGACCGCCGGCAGGAACGTCGGGGGCGCCGGGGGCACGACGACCGGCGGGGGGTGGCGACGCCGGCGGAGGTAGTCGCAGACGGGACGGCGGCGCGGGAGCGGGGATGACGGGCCCGTCCTCGATCCGGTACGAGCCACCGAAGAAGCGTACCCGGCCGCCGCGTCGCGACACGCGGGCCCCACGGGGGGCTGGGCTGGCGCGGACAGAGGGCGCGGCAGGCGACAGCCGACAGGGCCCCACGCGGCGGGTGCAGCGCGCTGCCTGTGGAACTGTCACTGCCCCTCTTCTGTAATGATCGCCTCAGGGGACTTGATATGCATGGAGGGAATTATCTTCAGTGGTTAGTGGATGCCCGAGTCAATTCCCACGCAGGAATATGAGCCCGGGCAACGGATTCCGCTGTTTCAGGGGGCAAGGTGACGACGGTGGCAGGCACTTTCGTCGCCGGCAAGTGTTGTGTGTCTTCATGTCTTAGCGTTGCGATCGGCCAGACTTCCGTGACCTTGGGTCCCATCGCGGGTGTCGCGCTAGCGGCTGAGATGGCCGTGACTTCCATCCTTCTGAGATAACCCCCCTGATTGTGGTAATACAGTTGCCGCTCTCGGTGAGATCCGCTGTACGCACGCGGTGCCTGTTGCGGATCGCCACCTTCTTGGCATCACGGTCGAGGGACCCTCGTTGGCTGTATTGCGGTGCGCTGACAGAGGACAACCTATCAATACGCAGACCCCGCTTCCATGGCTCGCGGATCTTCCTCCTTCCGCGCGTGACGGGAACGCTCCTTCTTTTGAGATGCCCGGCACCAACCAGGTGTCGGACGCGCCACCGGCGGGAGAGGACGGGGCAACACCGGCGTTGGGCGCCGTGACCCTCGTAGGGGGTGGAAGGGCAGTCCCGGTTGGCGGCGGCGGCACTGTGGCAGGTGAGTCGAACTCCCCGCCCGAGAAGCCGGGCCGCAAGCCGACCACAGGGGCTCACTCTCCTCTCGGCGCGGGACAGACGGCATCGCTGGCGGAGTGCCAGCGTGGGGGCGTGGGGGCTCACCCCTCGCCCCTGTACGGGCAGCGCTCGGACAAGGCGCCGCCGTTTCTCCCGCCCCGCGTGGAAGCAGTTGGCAGCTCGTCGGGTACCGTGGCTGAAGGGACGCCCGCCGGCCTGAGATCAAGCCGTCTAGTGGACGCGTGGTCGCTGAATGAGCGGGAGCGACAGCGCCGAGAGTTACAGAAAGCGTTCAGGGTCACTCCGGAAGATCTCGCCAGAGCACAGGGGCAGCGTTCTACCCGGGACCACTGGTCGCTTGACCCACCGTCAGCGGCCGGCGGGGCGCAGCCCAGCCTGCATTGGGTCGGCGGCGTAGCAGCCCAAGGGCTGTTGCGGTCGGTGGCCGACACCAGATGCCCGCGCCACCTGGACCAGGTGTTCCGAGACGCCGCGGGAGAGGCGTTCACTGTGGCGTCGGATGGGACCCCGGTCCCGGGGCACAGTGCGGCCATTGCCTCTGCTCTGGCGGCGGCCCAGGGGCCCTCCCCCATGTCCACGAGCGCGGGCGAAACGGTAGCACCGGCACCAGGGTCGTACACACCCGGGAACGCTCCCCCGGGTGAGGGCCGTGCCGTAACGGCGTCCGCCTTGACGGTAGGCGCCTCCCGTCCCGAACGCCCCACGCGTATGCGGTCGCGACAGGCCGCCGAGCGTCCGCGGCAAACGAAGAGCTCCTGACGGGACCACGGCCGGCGGCGAAACTCACGACGGGACGGGTCACCCGCATCCTCGGGGCCCTCCTTGTTGACCGAGAGCGAGCACAGCCCGTCGGGCTCGTCCTCCGACCCCAGTGGGACGGACTCGATGGATAGCAGCCGCGGCTCGACCTCCTTCGCCGCCACCGGCCGCGATCACGGCGCAAATAGCCGTCGGCGACCGGCGCGCGGGGCCGGAAAGCGCCTGCAGCGCGCCATGGTGCAGGAGTCGCTACGCGCCTTCCGACGCGAGCAGCAGGATGACACAGTGGTCGAGCCCCGCTTCAAGGGGCTTCTGGCGCCGGACCTGTACCGGTTCGCACAGCAAGGGGGCGGCCTGCACTTTCCACGAGGCAACTCCATTTGAGGCATCCACGCGGACGTCAAGACCTTGACGCACACCTCGCGGCAGTTCGCGGGTGATACCTCGCTTGGGTTGGTGGCGTTCCTCGGGAACGTCCAGACGGCGTGTGACGGCAGCGGCCTGAAAGAGGGGACGGCAGTGACACTGCTGCAGCACTTCGTCACGAGCGAGGTGTTCGGGGTGCTCCAGCGAGCCGAGGACACCGGCACCTGGCGGCAGCTCACATACAAGCGCGAAGTCCGCGCCCTGCTCAGCGAGTCCCTCGACGGACACCATTTGGTGGACTACCTGCAGTCGATCATGCAAGCGTCTCCAGAGATGTGGGAGGACGAGCACGATTTTGCGGACAGCATCCTGGATGCTAACCGCGCCCTAGGCTCGGTTCTGCAAGAGGCCGAACTGAAGAGTATCATACTCAAGGGAGTCGGACGGAAGGTCCGGGCTCTTGGGCGGAACTTCAATACCCAGTGCCAAACCTTCCCCAAGCTGCGCAAGCTCCTTTCCAAGACGGGAGCAGCCACCTGCGAGGGGCGGGGGATTACGCTGCAGGCCATGCCCAAGAGGAGCAATTCCCGATCCGCAGGTGGCGAAGAGCGGTAGCCCCGTCGGGCCCGGACAGCGGCGTCCGTAGCCCTGCAGGTGGGAGCCGCCTTCGCTGCGGCTGCCCTGGCCGTCACGGAGTACGGCACCGAGGCGGAACGCGCCGGGTGGGCCGCCATGCTGGCCTCTTCTGTGGCGTCCCCCGAATACGTGTCGCCAGGCGACACCCCGGTACTACGGGCTCACAGTCTGCCGCGCGCGTCGGGTGGCAACAACATCCCGAGTGGGTGGCCGCCCGGAGTTGTACCCCGTCCGTACTGGGGTGGGCCGCGGACACGGCACCCTCGTGCCGGGTACCCCGGTCCCCCTGCGTGCGGGTGCCGTACTCCCGCACTCGAATCGTCTTCCTCGGTGTCCTTCAAGCGGTGTCCCCGCGCCGCGTGGGCTGTGCGCCCGAGTCGGCTCCCCCGCCACGGCGGCGGGGGGCCTGCTCCTTCTGGTTCCACCAGGGGCACTGGGTGTGGGAGTGCCGAGCCCAGTCCCTCGAATGGCGGGCGCACGGAGGCGCACTGCACGAGGCCTTCACGGCGCACCGTAGCGGGTGGGGGCCCGCATCGCCACGGCCCCTGAATCTGGGCGCGGGACCGCCGGTCATGCCCACCCCCCCGGCCGTTTCCGCCAGCGGGTCCGCTCCGCCGGGTACAGTCGCGTTCACCCACGCCGTGGAAACAGATGACTGCGTGTACCTAGACGCCGCGGCACACGCGGGTGGCAGCTCCTCCGAGGAGTGGCCCGCGGGCGGCGAAAAGACGGGCTACGAGAACGGCCGCCCCTGCCACACCCAGAGAGACTTGTACGAGGCAGCCCGCTGAGTGAGCCGCCCACAGACATTGTCTTCCTGAAGGCGCGCCGGCACTGTCACAAAACGGCGGGCCGCCTGCGCCTGGTCGGCAAGCGTGGGGCCGCAGCGGCCTGCCCGCCAGAGCCGGCCTTCTGCCCTCGCGTCCTCATGCGGCCGCGGAAGGCCGGCGGCGCCTCGTCGGGGGCACCGGACCAGCCCCCAGCCCCGGCGGCGCCAGTGGTCGCCACGGCTGCCCCACCATTGCCGCCGGTTGCGGAATCGGTACTGGCCCTTGGCCACATCGCCGTACGGGCGTGGCGTGGTAAGGATGGTTTCCCGGAAGTCTTATCCGCCAACGGGGCCTGCATCGGGAAGGCAGCCCGGCGGCGTCTCGGTGAACGCGCCCGACGCGAGCGTACCCGCCTTCCGCGCCGTTCCGCCGCCGTCGCGAACACCGCGATGTATCCGGACCCTCCGACTGGGAGCGGGGAGGTACTGCTGGTCAGCCTGCACAACTACCGCGTTGTGGCCTTGCTGGGCCTGGAAAAGCTGTCTCTCGTCACGGTTGGAGTCGTCGTGGACACCGGGGCGGGGCCCAACCTGGTCCGCCGGAGCGCCCTCGCCCCTTGCTGGCTCCGACAGAAGGTGCCTTCTAACAAAGACGAGCAGGTACGCCTTCGGGGCGCCAACAACGCGCGGCTACGCACCAGAAGTACCGCCACGCTGTGTCTCCAGACGGGTGCACGGATTGTCCCTATGACCTGCCTCGTCGTCGAAGACCTCTCGGTTTTGGTCCTCCTGGGTTTTAGGCTCATCGACGACAACGCGCACGCCATCTTGCCCCAGGACCTGTCCATCCGTGGGACGGACGGCTCAGTCACCGCGATCCTGCGGAAGCAGCTGGACGATGGCGACCGCTCGATGGGCGTCTCCTGCGTTCGCCGCTCATCCTGCAAGACGCGGCTACCGCCGTCGGCGGCCACGGTCGTCTGAGTGCGGACCATGTGGGGGGGCCTGGGCCAAGTGGTCGACACCTCGCGCCTGTCCACAACGCAGGGTGTCACCATCAGGGGCTTTGGAATCAGGCAGATTCGGTAAAATCAACATATATTCCACCTCCGCTGACATACACTCGGATTTGGGTCTTTGATGAAATCATGTAGTCGCTCGGATCCGACGTCCCAGGTCGGAGTGTCCCGGCCTTGACGCGGGGAAAAAGTCTTTGTTAATAAAGACCTTTCTGGCGCGATGCGAAGAGCGCCGCAAGACGGCGGAGGAGCTCCGTCAAGGACAACCGGTCGCTGCGGTGAGGGAACACTATGGTCCACCGTGGTCGTCTTCGGACGACTTGCCCTACCCAGGGAGGGACGAGGCCGAACAAGACGAGGAGGATAACTCCCCCTCGGGAAACGAGTAGCGGGTGGGTTAGTCCCACCCTCTCCGAGGACGAGCGGGGTATACCGGCGATGCAAGTCGTCCCGGAGGGCCGGGAGGAGCCGGCCTAGTCGAGTAGTGGGGGCATTCCAAGGGAGACCCCGAGAGGGCACGCCTTGTGCTTTCATGCCCTCCTCATGCCCTCCTCTAGGTGCCAATCAGCCGTCCGGTTATTCCTGACAACAGGTTTTCATCTCACTACCAGGGGTTGTCAGGATATGGTTTTTGGGCCGTAATAGGATACGGATACACGCCGATCATTCGTATCAGATTACGGATAACTCCCTCAGCTGAGATCCGAATCAGGATATCTGCCCCCAGAACCGGATATCTGAGTAGATTATACTCGTATCCGGATGCGATTATTGGACACGAGTATAATCCCCCAAGTGCGACGGACAGCTCCATTTAGTGCCCAAGAAGAGCGCCATCCAGCCGTTGTTCGAGTGCTAAATGGACGTCAGTAGGACTTGAGATCTACACTTGATTTCAACTCCCCAACGGGCGCCGTCAAGGCGGTTTCCCGCCGTTTGTGTAAACGGACGTAAGAATGACCGTTCTGAATCTCGTGTTTCACTCTGACAACAACGCAATCGGGTCGAGTCCCGTGGTTGAACGGTTCCACCCGGGTCGGGCTGGATCGCCGCTTGTCGCTGCCAAATGTTCGGACGTTAATCCCCAGATTGTCGGCACGCGAAAAGAGAGGTCGACTGTGTTTAACCAGTATTATCCTGACGCGGGAAGCCTCTTAACCGTATATAATCCCTGTATCCTGAATCTCATATCTGGGATACGGATACGATATAACTCGCAGTTTCTGTCGGACACGATAGATATATCCTCTCCTCCTTTTTTCATACTGCATTTTGGATATGCGTCCCCGGCTCGTATCCAAAGTGGATACGGATATGATGCACGGATATAATCCTCGGGGATATATCCATGACAACCCCTGCTCACTTCCCGGGATATATTGGATACGGGTAGTGGCCCGACTGTAATAGACCGGCGGCTGTTGCCGGTCGACACCCCGCTACAACCGCTGGGTGATCTCGCAAAGATGTTTCATGACGTCAATGGCGGCTGGAATCCATTGTTGGCGCTCTTTGTCTTGGTGTGACCCTTGAGGGTCAGACCTCCTACATCTCCTTTGGAGTTGTAGACAATATGACTGTCCCAGCTATTCTGGGCACCTCCTTGATCGATGTCGGCACTGAGAACATTGCGACTCAGGAGCAACATGTGGAACTCCTCGATGGCACCATGGTGCAGATCAAGAGAAGGGGAGCCCCTAGGGAACGCCCCGATCTCTCTATCTCGGTGGTCTGTGCTTGCCCCAAGGGGACTACGGCTCAGCTGAAGCCAGCCCGGAAGACCTGGCTTCGACCCGGGACAATCGCATATGTTCCCGTGAGAAGGACCTACACAGGGCATGGCCTCGTGAGAGAGCGACCCCCTCTGTACCATAAGCATGGCATACAGGTCGCCCAAGGCCCCGCCATGATGATGGCGAACGAGCCCAGAAACATCCAGGTAATGCACCTGGGTGTTATGCCGTTGTGGCTAACAACTAATATGAAAATCGGGTACATCGACGTCCATGAGGGGCCGACCTACGAGGTCTCGAGGGGCGAGCTCAAGGAGCTCGCCACGCCACCGAAGAGGGTAGAGGATTCACCTATCCCTAAGGTTGACATTCCGTCGGTGCCGACGGAGGTGTCGGGGCCCGTAAAGGCCCTCCTCCAAAAGCATTCCTCCCTCTGGGAGGGGAAGCTAGGCTTAATCCAAAGTGTGGAACACCGGATCCGACGGCAGCCTGGGGCTGTCCCAGTTAGACAGCACTCATAAAAGGCCGGGTCAATGGCCCGGGAGACAGAGAAACGGGAAGTCGAGCGTATGCGCTCGATGGAAGTGATTGAACCCGCAAGCGGGGAATGGGCTAGTGTCCATTCTTCTGCTGCTGAGGCTCAAATGAGGCTCAGGTGAGGCTCAAATGAGGCTCCCTCTCATATGGCCTGGAAGCGCAGCCTTTTTGGGGTGCCTGGAGCACCCCTTCCGAGTTTTCATCGTTCACAGCCGTCGCGTTGGCCCGTATGTGAGTGCACTGCGGTGAGTGTATATCTGTTCTCAGAAAGAACAGCCGAGGCCGGTGACATGGTCACAGAGAGGCTTCAAAAACAGCCTCAAATGAAGGGAATCGGCTCAAATGAGACGGCCAGTAGAATAGGCACTAGCCCCGTGGTGATGGTACTTTCACAGTATTACAATTACTCGGATAAGTACCGTTCCGGAGCTTTGACTGCATGGTCTGATTCGATCCAAGTTGGCATTGATGAGGACTTCCGGTGCGCACGAGTTCTGAGTGGTTGCACCCGCGGTGCGCCCGGTTCTTAGCAGGGCTCCAAAGCGAATTGTCGAGGACAACGTCAGGGCGCACATTCAAAGCTTCCCACAGTTACTGACAAATTTCAGCGACACGTTCCGTGGTCACCGTGCTATGGACCGCAGCGCGAAGAGCAGACAGCTACAGAACCAGCTGCGAGCTGACGGCCAGAAGTGGATGTCAGCAAGCCGGCTGAGTGCCAGTATCGAGGAGAGTACCAACGCCATGATATCCCGGTACAAGGACCTCACTGTTTCGAGCTTCCTCAGGAACGAGAACGACGCCAATGTGACCAGGGTCCGAGAGGTGAATGCTGCTGGCCACGAGAAAGCGTTACTGGGTCCTGGAAAGCCTCACCCAATTGATGTGTACGATGTGTCGGACTTTTCGCCTGACAATGAGGACGGGTGCAGCAGGAGGGTGGGAGATCTCGCGTTCAAGGCCGCACTGGACCAGTCCTTCCCCACCAACCGATTGTAGAACCCGCGTACCCTCAACCATCACAGTATGCTCGAAGCGGGGCCAACATGTGAAGGTGTCAATACCAACTTGCTCAACATGGGAACCATGGGATCTTTCTTCAGCTGGCACGTGGAGGACAGCCTGCTCCTGTCCGTCTCGTACTTGCAGACCGGGGCGAGTAAATACTGGTTCTTTGTGCCCAAATCCGGGCTCCCCCTGATAATGCGCGTCCTTGAAGAACACATGGACCCAGACGGACTACAAGCTGCTGGGGGAGATTTGTGGACGGTTCAGCGGAGAAGGCCGTTTTGCGGCCAGTTACATTTTTCCTTGATCACGGAATCAGAGTTTGTTCCCACGCGATGGAGATCGGGGACTACGTCGTGACTGGGTACGGGGTTCCCCACAGTGGCTTGAACAGATGTAAGAACGTGTCGTCGGCCGTGAACCTTGCATGCACTGGCTGGCTTCCATATGCAACGGAGCCCGCGGCGCAGTGGCACGGAAAGCTCGCAATCCTGACCTATTGAGAAGCTGTTGGTGCTGGCCGCTATGAAGCTTGTTGATGGAGAATGGTGGGTCGGCAATGCGAAGACATATGAAGCTTGCGAGCCAGCAGAGTTCCGACGGGACCTCCTCGTGATGGTGGCCAATCTCGACAAGTATCTCGAGCGCTTCCTGGCTTACATGAAAATGGATGCGCACCGTCCTTGCGTCGGCAAGACGCCAACAGTCGTGGGACTCGATCGCGCCCCACAGCTTGTGCAGCAATTCTTTGCTGACAATACTGTCGACACGAAAGGGGACCCCCTCGTGATTCCACATGAGGAAGCTGCGAAGGTGACGGACTACTCGGTAGACGGCGCGCCATGTCCCCACTGCGGAAAGGTGGCTTGGCTCTCCGTGGTTGTCTGCCAGACGTGCATTGAGGAGTTGGGAGACGAAGCGGCTAAGTTTGCGTCTTTTTGTTGCTTGGAGTGCGCGCCAGATGTAAACGATGGCGAGCACGATCGACTCCGCAAGACTCCTCTACCAGGGACCCAACTCGTGGATGCGCAAGTCCCTCTTGTGGTACAGCGACTGGCCAATAGCCGCGTGTCCTTCATGGTGGAGCACCTGAAGAACATGGTAGCGGTTGATGGGGAAGAAGGAAGGGCGTGATGTGACGAAAGTGCTTTTTTCTGCTGTTGTTTATCGTCTTCTCTTGTGATCTTGAATCTTCTTCGCAGTGGGCGAAGGGCCATTCATATGCCCTCATGCTGACCACAAGGCAGCACGAAGGCTATCTGCCGCACACGGTGAGCTCGGGTAATCGTGACGCCAGCTGCTACGTCGATTGCTACCAGCACGGGCTGTCCGAGGATAGAAAGCGCCATCGGTGATAATTTCCACTTCTCTACGGCGACGTGTAGCTCTCCGTCAATCGTGCCGATGGAATGCACACGAACGAAGAGCTGCGCATCAGAATCCGTCGCCTCGGAGCTTGGTTCTGCTGAGGAGCCCTTCTTCTCCTCAGAAACTGAGATTGTCGACCTTTCTCGGATCACGAATGATCTGTGTGGGTGCGTCGCCTTCCCGTATAACGCGAGGACAGCGTAAAGGGCCTGGTGTCTCCACAACTCCTCGGTAGAAGATCGGACAGTGTGCCGGGCTTTCTTCGGACGCCAGTTCAAGTCGACAGCAGACGAGGGCCGCCCGTGCGGAGCCAGTCTGTGGAACTGGACCGCTTTCAGGGGCTGTCCACTCCTCCCAATCAGCCACGACGCAGTAATTCCATACTCGTCTGGCATTGAAATCAGTCTCGAGAAGTGCTCGGTGTCCCTCAATCTCTGCATGGGGTACTCAGCGGGGTTCCGGTTGTTGCTCTGGATCAGCTCCTGCTTTGCCAGTTGGTGAAGCGTTTCGAACATCAGCTCGCACACTGATGGTCCGAGCTGCACAAGGGGTAGCGTGCGGTACAGAAGCTCCAGTAATCTGTGAACTGCCGGGCGCTTACTTCTTTCAAAAGGTACCAGTCGACGCAGCTCTATCATCAACTGCTCACCCAGAACCTGGAGCGCGGCTACAGTCGGGCTTCCTCTCATTGCTTGTTCTCCATAAGAAGTGAGGGTTGGAAGATAGAAGAAAGCTTTGGAAAACATGCGCAGAGTCTTCAGAGCACTAACGCCGCAAGGGCGTGTGGTGTCGTGGCATTGGTGTGTACAAGGTTCTGTAGCACCGTGGAGCCCACCGTCAGCAAGACGGCATAGTCAGACATTGACAGAGTTGTGCTTCCCATCTTCTCTGGCTCAAGAGACGACAGGACGGTGTGAGTTGGTATATGCTTAGCTCTGAGACGCATTTCCCGCATGAATCGGTCGAGCTGTTCAACGGACAGTGCCTCATACGCTTTCATCAAGAGATTAGCGCCGATGTTATAGTACAGCAGTTGCGAGGGAGCAACAATAACGTGGGAATGTATATCAAAGCTCTCTTCACCACGGGCCTACTCCAAGCGCGGCAGCAACGTACCACTCTTGTCTGTGATGCCATTCAGCAATAGAGCTTCCTTTAAGGCATCGGCCGAGAGGTTGGGCGAGCCCTACATAGTGGACATGATGACAGCCGTGCGCTTCTGCACTCGACAGTAACGAGCGTCCTGGACGTCAACAGACACTGTGCTGCTCATCGCGCGCTCCCTCCTCTCTGATGTCGTCTTCGGATGCACAATGTCGCAGCTTGTGCAGTGCTCAGTATCTCTAGGGCCAACGGAGTTTGAGAACGTGGCAGCCATGGGGAAGTCGTGCACACCGAGGCACAAGTACCCCCTTACAACAGCATTCTTGCGCTTGAACGCATCATAAACGGCGACACCCTCGCTGCTCATTTGCAGAGCATCATCCACGACACGCCTGATCAGAGCATCGGGGTCTGCTCCTGGTGGCAGGTAGAAGAGTGGTCGAACGGAGAATGCACAATCTTCCAGTGATAAGTATGTATAGCCCCCAAAGTACCCCTCCAAGCTTCCTCGACGCCTCTTGTACACGTTGAATTCATCCCCTTACAGAGATACATATAGAGTGTATGGATCCTTCTCTGGGAGCGCATCGCTCGTTTGTTCAGCCACCTGGGACCACTCTAAAGGCCGCGGCGCAGTCAAAGCCGACCAGGAGTCCTTCTCACGCTCGTCTGAGCCCCGCACATTAATAAAGAACACTCCTCCGGACCCGTTGAACCCTAGCTTTAGCCTCCGATCGGCCGTGAAGCACGAAGCCCAGTGCTCAGGGGGCTCGACGCCAAGAAGAACTTCGAGTAGCGCTATCATGTCTCCAACTCTAAGCCTACTGTGACGAGCGTACGTTGATGCTGACATTGTAACATTTCCGTCGGGGGCAAATGCGGTGCTCTCCGAACGGGCCTGAAGCAACGTAGTGCTGTTAAAGGAGATTTGGACAACACTGCCAATGTCAAACCTGTACCCAGCACGGAAGAAGGCATTTTTGAAGCTAAACCGAGCAGGATCTCCGGCGGCTACGGTTTGAAAGAACTTTGCGGGACGCTCAATGGTCCCTGCCCCGGAGCCCCCTTGGTTTTGGAACAGCGCTGCCATGACAGGATCTCCAAGGTCACGCTTGATGTGTTCAGAGAACGAAATATATGACACCGACACGTCGGGGAGTTTGCGTAATGCTTTCCATTTGCCCTCGGGTAGCTGCCGGGTCGTCACCTCCCGTCGAACAGGCACAGCTAGCTCCAGCAGCAGCTTGCGCATCATTTGGAGGCGCCACCTAGATGGCCACTTCTCCTTCGGGTTAAAAGAGTTCTCGGCCTCCCGCTTGACGTCGTACTGCCTTCAGGCGGCACAAACTCTACCAAAGAGGTATCCAAAGTATAGGAACTATCTGCGAGAAGTGAACTCGCCAGCAGAACTGTCCTCGTCACTTGAAAACTCTGTGTCCTCAGAGGGGCGTCCTTGCCGCTCAGAGTCCGTCGACAAGGCAACCTCTGCATAGCCATCCGTTGAAGCCGCGGAGGGCATGTTTGTTTCGCCAAGAGTCTCAACACGCCCCGTGCCGTTGCTTCTGGGTTCCTTCACGCCGGTCGTGTCTACGTCAACAGGAGCGGTAGCACTCTGGGCTTCCATATGCATCAAGTTACTATCCAAAAAATTGAAGAAGGCCGCCCGTCGCAGGCCGCGCCTGCGACGCTTCATTTATTCGAGCCCCCAGCGAGAGCCGGCTGCGAGGCGATCGTACGTGATAGAAGAGTGTCGACGAAAGCAGGTGTGGTAGGCAAGCACGGTACTAGGTGCCGCAAAAGGGCACAAGATCGAATCGAGCTCTTGCGGTACGAGTGACACAGCTCGGCGGTAAAAAGAAGTGGGCAGCCGGATGACGAGGCCGTCAGGATTGCAACAGGACAGGAAGAGTCAAGAGGACCACGCACGACGAAGCCAAGTTTATCAGTCGAAGGGCAGTGACCGAGCAACCTGCGCGCTTGACAAACTGCAGGACGTCGATGCACGCAAGATCAGTTTCGCACGTGCCCGCAGTCCAGGTCCAGATACGGGCCGCTGCACTGGCCTCATCGGAGATCTCCGTTAGTCTGGTGACTATCCTGATGTCTATCCATGCGACAGGTTCAGAGCATTTGTCAAAGACCATCTTGCTTCCGCGAGGCTGATCGGATGGCAAAAAAGAAGTCAGATCATCCGCCAGATGATCCTACGGTCAGTTCGGTGCTCGGTCTTTCGTTTGTTCGCGCGAACTATTCACCGAGCGGTCCAGGTCGGATCCTGATATGATCCGCGGAACACTTCTGAAAAACACGGGTACTGGTCGCAAAAATAGTTCCCAGGTCATTCTGACTACAGTTCGTTCTCGTTATAAGAGAATCGTTTGCAAAAGAATATGGGCCGCGAGTCTTCCATTCCAGTCCGTGTGGGCCACGTTTTCTTCATATTGAGCCGAATCAGCTGTCTCTTATAACGAGATCGCTCTGTAAAAGGTTCTTTGTCTCATCCCATTCTAGTTAAAGGACCATATCAAGATACATAGTTCCATGAAAGAACCGGAGGACTATCCTGCTTCGGTCCTGAGATCGTCACCCGATGATCTCAGAAATCAGTTATTGCTGATCCCCGAATTTTGTCCTGGTGGACAGAGACTGACTTGCAGACCGACTCTCTCCACCAATCAGATGCGCCCCTCGGACTGACTTGGTGCGCCTGATTGCTTACATGTGCCCATCC
>Ga0115031_1001190_pt1 | contig 19304 bp, 27 predicted proteins | sample Maine_Asex4_meta_FD_87301 | JGI IMG/M metagenome (GOLD analysis project Ga0115031, IMG submission 87301) | Marine algal microbial communities from Maine, USA - Maine_Asex4_metaG | ecosystem: Host-associated > Algae > Red algae > Unclassified | place: Maine, USA | collected 2015-01-05
CACCCCCTCGGCCAGTTGCTTTTTCGCTGTCGAGTGTTCCGTGTCTCTGTCGCCTTGGCTGTGCCTCGACCGGGCTAGACCCCGTACATATTTTGTATCCCTTGGACTGGATGCGTGCGCTGCACACACTGGCCACCGGAGACTGGCCCGGAATGGGAACTGAGCCTCCCATTGGTCGGCGTCATGTTGATTGATTGCACATCTGGCGAAACCGATGGGCAGCCAACACGGATTGAAAATGCGAGACTGACTACCAGAAGGGCTGCGAGGGAGCGCGCCAAGAATTTCGAGGCGTGCGGTTCCCACGGGCGGTTTCTCACGAGAGCGTACGACTCGCGTCCCGCTCGTGGTTACCCCTCTCCACACGAGCCGCATGAGGCATTGCCTCCTCCCTTCCTTTGCTTGCTATTGCACGCTCCCCATCCATCCCCGGCGGCCATTCCTCCTGGCCCCAATGATTACACCATGCCCCCTCCTCCCGGACCCGCTCGCCCGGCTGCCGCTCGCCGGGCGGCATCTTCCTCCTCCCTCGCTGCCGAGGTGACAGACCGCCTTTCTTGCCGACATGATGCGGAGCAATGGCGTCTGGACTGACGAGGCGGCTGCGCAGGATGCGGTTGTCGGGAGGTCACCCTACGACGGTCCGGTGCCCTCCGCTGTCCTCAGCAGCTCTGATGTGACGCGTGACGACCTCATGTATATGTGTGACAGACGGGCCATCACGTACGGCGAGGCCGACTGTATCGCGGCTCTGAAGGCCTCCCTCATCAAGTTTAACCAATCTCACAACGTGTTTTGGACGGCTCGCGTGATGCAATTGGCGCTTCACGTGAGTCGGGACGCGCGAGTGTGGCGAGGACACCTTTTGGGATTCCAGGCGGCCACGGCGTACCGCATCCTTCTTCTTCAAGACTACACCGCTCCCACTCTCGTCTTCGAGGACGTCCCGCTGCTGTGTGCCGTCGGCGGACCCGCCGCAGCCCGCCGCACCGACTCGATGGCGGCGCTGCTTATGACCTGCAACGCCGTGCGGTGCGATGGCGGCGCTTTCTCTGCCAGTGTGTGTTCCGAAGCGAGCCCATTCGTCGCTGGCTCGGGTGGGGCAGCCGAGAATTCGGCCGCCGGGCAGCGTGCCTATGCAGCCGACGACGTGCCCAGCGGAGCCGGGCATGGGCGCTTTGTCGTGGCAGCACGAGATCACCCGGCCGGCGGTGAGGGGCAAAGGCCCTCGGATATTGCGTTTGAGCTGGCCTCAACGCTGCGCGCACGGGAGGAGGCCAGCGACGGCGCCACACGCAAATTGGAGAACAAGATTGACACCCTGATGGGCATGGTGTTGGACGTCAAGGAGACCGTCCAGGCGAACACCCAGTGCACCACCGCTTACCACGCGCGTATGGAAGTCTCAGTCGGCGCTCTCCTGTGTCGTGGTCCTGACCAACGTGTGACCCCTCAGGCGCTTGTCAACCGCCCCCGCAAACGTGGCAAAACTGCTGGCGCCCCGCCTTTTCCAAACATCATGGCCTTTTCCTCCGCGGGCAACACAGGGAGCAGCGGCGGCGGACTGACGGCCGCTGCTGGGAAAACGACGGGCCAAACGTCGTTCTACCTGGAGCTGCTGCATGGCGTCGGAATGGAGCCCGAGCTCATCACAGCCACAATGAAGAGAACAGGCTTCATGTCGCAATTGGTCTACGTTGTGCGCCTGTGTCACTTGTCTGCGAGAAAGCCGGGAGTATTCGGCACCCTTATGGTGCGAGGGCTGAACACGCAGGCACTGTGTAAGGCACGCGACGCCGCCGAAGAAGTCCGGCCCGTGGCGCAGATCAACATCAAGAAGGCGGAGATGGTGGAGAGCATTGCCGAAAACAAGGCGGAGGACTACTTGCGCGTTGCCAACTGGCTGTACATGGTCGCGCCAGAGGTGATGGGGGAGTCGGTAACGGAGGCGACGGCCAGCAAGCTGGGCTCCACCAACTGGGACATCCAGGCCAAGGTCAACGCCGGCATCAGCGTGCATGCCTCGCCAACGCACGCCCTGCGCGACGGGAAGAAAGCCAAGTAAGGCTTGCTGCGGTCGTTCATCTCGGGGCTGGCGACCCGCAAGGTGATCGATAACGGCGTGGAGGGCATTTTGTCTCGGTCTCCGTTCAAGGAGCGCCTGGCTAAGGCGAAGAGGAACATTGGAGAGATGTTCCTCGTGGAGAGTTCCCCTATTGGCATGACCTCTTGAATTGTTTGCTTTTTCTCGACTCCCTGAACATCATAGAAGCGACCACCAGCACACTCTCCGCCTCAGCCCCCTTCTCCACCTCCGCTCACACCATGTGCCGGAGCACCCGCCGGCGGCCCCCGCCCATTCCGCCTCGTCAGCAACCTAAGCAGAGCGGCAACCAACACCCGCCCCTGATGAGAGTGCCGAGACGACCGAGCCGCCCGCCACCGAGGGGCCGACGACCCCGTCCACGCACCGGCCGCCCTCCATCACCCGGTCGTCGTCGCCGCCCGCCTTGTTCGATCTGCGAACATCACCGCCCGGCCCCGCTCTTCTGTGCCGCCGCCGCCGCGGCCGTGGCCGCCGGTGCCGGCGCGCGGCTCTCCGCGACGGCTCATGGAAGCGGTCCTCCCCGGCGCCCTGGCGCCGCTGCTCCGCATCTCCCTTCGCCGTCCCCCGCAGGCGCTTGGTGAGCCCCCCCCCCGCCAATGCTGCCGGGCGGCGTGTCGGGGGGCCGCTCGCCGGGTCCTCATGGTGCAACGGGCACGCTAGATGGCCAATCAAAGCCGCGCCGGGCGCGGTGTGCAAACTCCCCGTCGCCCGGTCGGTCGGAACTGGCGACGGCTCGCCTCCGCGGCCGCTTCCCTGCGCTCTCCCCTTGCCGGCACGCCGCCGGCGCTATGGTCGACGCTTTAGATGGTGTGGATGATTTTCAATCCGTTTGCTGTCCCAAAACGTCGGCCACCGTCGATCCCACCCGCGGCCACCACAATCACCCGCACGCAAAGCCAAAACGTGAGCGTAAAAATCGTGCAGCCGACCATCCTCACCCTCACGTGCGGCGGTAAGCATTATTGTTCGTCCGTCAAAGCGGGGGAAGTTGCAACAGCCGCACTCCCGATGCCTTCTGCCCGCCGCTGCGCACCGCGTGCATGGACGGTCGTGGACCGATGGTGTAGCCCGCACCCTCCTCTCGACCTGTGGGGCGCCGCACAGCCACGACCGCAGTGCGAGGCGAGCAGCGGAATGTCCTGTCAAAGCTGCGCTGGAAGCAAATGCAATTGGACGTGGAGGGTGCCACTTCCCTGTTCTTCTGGCGGGTCCTCCTACAATCCGCCCTTGATCTGCAAAAGAGCGCTCGCAATATCCAGCTATGGGCCGAGAAGCTGGGTGTGGGACCGGATGGCCCCCGCATGCGTTCTGAGATATTGGAAAGCGACTTCTTTATCTCCAAAGAGGCGACGGTCCATCGGCGGCACGGGCCGCTCTGCTTCGTACTGGGCGTGAAACTATTTGTCGACGAGGCCGTCGTGTCGTGGTCGGGCGCACACCACGTACATCCTGTCCGGGTACGCGTCGTCAACGTCCGGGACAGGAATGTGCAGTGGGTTACCGTGGGCTTCATCTCGCACGTTGGCAATCCCGTTGCCCGCACGGCGGCCGCTCTGCGACGGGCGAGTGACAGCCGCAACGCCGTCTTGCAGCGTCTCCTGGACATCCTCCTGCGCAGCTTTGTGGTCGCAAGCCAAACCGGTGTCTCGGTACAGTTTCCGGGCAAACAGACGCTAACTGCCGTGCCTCGCGTGATCGGTCTCGTTGCTGATCAGGTCGGCGAGCGCTCGGTGCTCTGCCTCATGGGCAGCACATCAGGGGATGTCAGAAGACGGTTTTTTGGCCGTCTTCCGCCCAGAATACGGATATAATCCAGAATATGTCGCAGAATAATCGTCCATGATCGTCCATTGAAGAAAAAATGACCACCTTTGGGATGCTCTGGACGCCACTATGTCAATATCCCGAGCTGCTCGGGCAACATGATGTCGGATGTAGTCGTTTTGTTTGCAATTACAGTAGCCCCGGATATTGGATGTTTATCCTGACAACCCCTACAACACATGCGAGTTCGTTTGCTCTCATTGTATGGTGCGGCGGGGCGTTGCCGGTGGTTGGGAGGGAGTGGATGTGCCGCCCAGAGACGAGACGGCTCTCCTCGATGCCCAGCTGGACGCGACGATCACCCGCGACCGAGACCCGCGACCGTCCCTTCGCAAACAGCTGGGTTATTAGCACAGTGCGCTAGCATTTGTGCCAGCTCTTGGTGCGGTGTGGGGTCTTGCAACCGACAACAAGCACATGACATCGTCTTGTTGGACGTCCTCGATTTTTGGAAGCTCGGCATCGTGCGCATGATTGCCCAACGCTTCCCGTATTTTTTGCAGGTCGCGTGTGCGGGAAGCGACGCTTGTCTCGGGCCTGTTCCGGACACTTTGGAGGCGTTGTGGGTGCACGCCTGGGAGATGGTTCACCTCTGCGTGCCGGCTCCAGCGCCACTTCGGTACGTTTGTGTCCACTTCACTGCATAGCAACCATTTCCATTTGTGGTGCTGAAGGCGTTTCTCGGCTCGGCGGTATCTTCGAGTCATCTGTCGCACTCCGAGCGACACGACTGACGGGCTTGCCTCTTTGTGCATTGATGTTTGCTACTCCATTCGGGCTGATGCTGCCTGTGTGTTAGATATTTTTCCCACCAACTGAAAAGCAGTTACAGATGACTGGGCGAAAGTGGCTCTACGCTCTGTCCATGCTGCCGCATATGGTGGCGGGCGTCGGCGGGCCCGCCGAAGCTGTACCTCATTGTCACTCAGACGCAGCTCCTGCGGTGGCTGCCGCAACAGATGGACGGTCTTCTGGTGACTTAGACGAGCGCGATGACGGCCATGATCTAGGCGGTTCAGGGCTTGAGTCCGCCGACGAGGTCATTCCCGCGCCCCAGGTGCCCGACGTCGTCTCTTCGGCGTAGTACGGGCGACTTTATGGCACACTTCCACGGCACATTGCAATGCTCGACGTGTATCATCGTATGGCGCTGCTCGGTGGGCGGCTGATGGGAAATAGTATCGCGGAGACGACGCGCATGTCTGAAAAGCAGATTCAATCCCTGGCGGAGGAGGCGCGACAGTTCGTCGTCGAATAGGTCGACTTCCTCTTTGGACCGGCACGCACCACCAAGGCGCACCTCCTTGCCAATCACTTGCTGGCGGCGCTGCTTCTCCACGGCAAGTTTTCGGGCGGTGACACAAACGAAAATGAGGCCCTGCACGGACCCTGCAAGCAGATGTGCGCTCGCACCAATAAATGCGGACCGTCTATCGTGTTGCAGATGATGCGTGCGGCCGAGACTCAGGCGGAGGCGCTGCGTGGGCTGAGATTGTTGAAGGACAAGGACGACGACGGCGGCGGCAGGGTCGACCATGTGCTGCTCCTGTCGGAGGACATCGTCGATGGCGTCGATGTCGGGACGGCGCCGACTGTGTCAGAATCCAGGTCCCATCGCGGACTGCGGACGAGCGTTGCGAAAGCGGAACAAGTTTCAGGCATGGCTCTCCTAGGGTCGCTGCTCGGCAAGGCCACCAACTATTCTTAAGTCTTGTCTTTCTCCTTTACATTCCACTGTTCGCTCGAGTGGAGGGCGTCTTCGGAGGTTCAGATGGCATGCGCTACCGACTCGTCCTTGGGCAAGCCGCGCTACTACCATATCTTGTACAATGACCAGAACAACCGTCGTCAGTTTGAGTGGGTGCGACTGGTGGTGCGCAAGGTCTACGGGGCTGTGGACGACCTCGCTGTCGTGCGGCGGTTGGTGGAGGTGCCTTCGATTCCTGAGTGCTCCCTGTCGTCAGCGGGCTGTATGAGGATGGCGTGGCTACTCGAAGGTTCGACTGCTGCCTGGCCGGCTTTAACTCGTGTGCCGTTGACCAGCGTACTGCGTGTTGGGCGCGTGGTGCCTGAAATTGTGGACCTGAGCGACCGGCGCTGCTTGCGCGCTGTACCGTCAAACACCCCCGACACGGCCGCAGAGCGCCACGCGCAGTGCTTCTTCACGAACGACTTCTTCCCTTCCACGTCGCGCCTGATCAACCCGGGCAGTTAACTTAGACCCGACGGCGCGGTGGCGCGGCAGGGCGGTGGGCGGTGCGGCGGTGGAAGCGGGGGGTGGTGGGGCGGTGGTGGTGCGGTGGGGTGTTTGTGGGCGGAGGCGGTGGGGCAGTGAGCTGATGGGGTGGTGAAGGAGGTGAGCGGTGGGACAGTGGGGCGGTGGGGTGCGTCGGAGTCCTCAGCAAGAGAGGACAGCGGCGGGGGCTGGCTGGAGATTGCTCCAGAGAGACGGGCCTTGGGATGGAAATGCGGATGATTTTGAAGCAGACAGCACCGGATGGCTCCGTAGCGACCGACAGAGAAACAGAAAAACCGCCGGTGTGTGAAGCGCTGCCGGTGAGACGATGGCATGCTGACGCGAATGCAGAACACGTTTATCAGGCGCGTCCAACGTTCAGAGCCCCGTCTAAAAAAAAGAAAGGCAAGGGAGGCCTGAAGCATGGCGATTTCGATCAATCTGCAATTTTGGTCGGCTGTTCACGCCAACCTGCGAGATGTAGCAGAGGAATGTCTCTTGGTCTCGCCGTGCGTGGTCAGGGCAATCGCACTCAGCAGTGCGACCCTCCAGGCAGTCTCTTCTCATAAATAGTCGATGTTTTTTGCATGGACATGCTCAGCAAGAGCTGGTCTCCCAAGCAGGGAGTCCCGTCTTAGATTCGCCAAGTCGCGCTACGTGCTATCGCGTAGCGTATCAGTGCCGTAGTACGTGCTTAGCCGGTGGCAGTGAGCCTGGGTCCTTGAGACATCCATTCACATGCGCGGACCCCCCACGAGACAGACCAACAGTGACGCCGAACAGATTGACGTTCTGATCGAGCTTGGTTGCCCGAAGAAGCGGCCCAAGAGACTGGAATTTGTTTGGCTGTTGCCCATCACGCCAATCTGTTCGGAGTTTCGTTGGGCTGCTGCCTGCGCCGACGATAGCGCTCGCAGGTCAGCGAAGGGCGAACCCTCCTCTCTGACCGGCCTGCGCCGCCTCCCCACACACCCCACGCGACCTCTCCCCGCCGCTACCCCCTCCGCAACGACACAGAACCGTCTCAGCGGCCGGACTGCAGTACAGCGAACAACCACCGGCAGGGGCGGAAGACCCCTGGCTCTGCGGACAGCGCCATGTGGTCGCCGCCTGCAGTGGGCGGGACTAAACTGTAATCCTTTCAGGAAGCCTGATGCTGGCGCGGTTCCTCGTGGCCAAACCCCGCTCTTCCCACAACGGCCGCCGGCCATTACCGCACGAAGGCCACTAACCTTGTCACCGCACGAAGTCGAGGACGGCCGGCCTGCTGTGCGCGTGGGCTGCCCCCCCGTCACCCGCACCGCGGGGCTGTTGGCTCACGAGGCCGCATCGGTCCTCTGCGCCGTCCGCCTCCACGGACCCGCCCATCAAGCGCTGTGGGAGGACCCTTGCGCCGCAGAGGGCGGAAGCACACCCAGTTTAAGCACCATCTCTCCGGCCTCATGAAAACGAGAATGTGTGGTTGGCGGACAAGACGAGCTTCTGGGAGAGAATAAAGCATGACAATGTACAAGAAGAAAAAGCGGGTCTACAGATGTTGGGGGTCGCTTCTTCTTCGGAATCGAAGGTCTCCTGCTGTGTCTCTCCGTACGACAGAAAAACAGAGTAGTACGTCTTTTCTTGCACACTAAGCCACTCAGACGGCTCCCTATAGATTAAATACCCTCCCTGAACTGGGGTGTTCGGGGGGCGGCTCCGTGACGCGGGCGCGCAGGGGGCCGCACCTCGGCGGGAGTGTCGGCCGGGGCGGCGTCTGGGGTCAAAGTGGGCGATAGTATCGATAACTTAAGGTGGCGGAGGCGGCGGGAGCGGCGGTCCGCGGCGGCGGAGGCGGCAAAAACCGCGGAGGCGGGGGCGAAGAGGGCGTCGGAGGCGGCGTCGGCAGACGTCGGCGAGAGCGGGAGCGGCGGCAGATGGCGGAGGGGGACGCTGGAGGGGGGGCGGTGAAGGCGGCGGTGGGGGCGTCACGGGCGGCGGGGGCCAGGGGGGTCGGGACGGTGCCGGCGGCGGGACGGATGAGGGGGGTGACCGACGGCGGCCATGATGGTTCGGGCGAAGGTTGCCCCGGCCAAGGGGGGAACCGTCGGCGACGGCGGCAGGGGGGGCCGCGGCCGACCTCGGAGGGGGCCGGATCGGCGGCACACGGCCGCGGGGGCCGTGGTGGCGATGGCACGGGGGGCTGCGCGGGCGCCGGCTGGGGCGGTCGGGTCGACGGAGCGACGGAGCTGGCGGCGGCAGTGGGCGTCGGAGGCGGGAACGGGGCCTGGGTTGGGGGAGGCGGGCGACGGGAGCGGCAGTCGGCGGGGGAGAGTGGAGGAGGTAGGCGTTGGGGGGGGCGGCTGTCGAAGGGGGCGGCGGCGGGTGCGGCTATCGGCAACATCTGCCAGAGCGGCAACGGCGAAGGGAGCTGTCGGCGGGGGCGGGCAGAGCGGACGACGGCAGATGCGGTGGTCCGTGGCGGAGCGCTATGCGGACGGCGCAAGCGTGGATGGGGGCGGGGGCGGGTGTATCATATCTCTGCTCGCAATTGGAAAATTGCCGCAAGTAGCCCCTTTGACGGTCCCCAGCCCATGAATTATGGGACTTGGCCTGTGGCACGCTCTTTGGGGGGTTACTTCCGCATTGTTCATTTTTTACCGTTTGTTTGCTTGCCTGGCTCATTTGTCTGCCGGCATTCATTACGATCGCTTGTGATGGGACGGTCGATCGACCAGTGCCCTCGGTTCTATTAAATCACCATGGGGCCGTGGTCGCCGTCGTGGGCACCACCCGGCTATCCATCGGATGCCCTTCAACAAAAGGTCTTTCTTCCTCGCCGCGACGGCGATAGAACTCGCTTTATTGCCTGGCAACGGTCGGTCTCAATACACTAGTAATTGCACCAATGATATTAATACCACATTTGGTGGAGCTGCAGGGGATACCCTCGCCTTCATCGTGCCTCGCGGCACGGTGTTCCCGAGAACTTTCTTGCTGCCTCGTGGCATTGTGACGGTGTTCATACGTTCGCCTGGCGCGCGGCGCGTAAGCCATCGACTTGTGGGCGTGGTGCCAGGGGCATCATGGTTGACAACTTCGACGTTGGTGCGCAGGGCGTTAGCCAAGTCGGAACACTTTGATGTTCGCGACCCCGTCCGAACGGAAGGAGCGACTTGCAAAAGCCGACAGGATCAATGCGATCCGCCCGGCAAGTAGCCGCTTCAAGACACTCTTGAACTACAGAACATCCTTCCTGATCCGCCGTCGACTGACATACACGCCTAAGGAGGCACAACGGCCGCATCGTCTCAACAAATGTTTAGACGGAGCGTTCCATTGGCAACAGCCATTGACGGGAGCTCTGCCCCTGGGCATCTTCACGTTCTTGACGACCTTCCGCCGCGCGTGCGACGCGGCTTGGATGACGCACAGTCAAGCCCTCGCGCTCACGGTCTTTCGACTAGCCGGCAACGCCTAGATGGCCTTCCCCGGTGCGCTTAACAGCATCCTCGGTCGTACGCGTTATGTCATCCTTACATACGGAGACGCCGTCAACTGGCTTCTTTTGAAGTATGCGACACACGCAACTATGGCTAACGCCTACCAAGACATCAGTACGATGAAACAACAAGACAACGAGGCGCTTACAGCCTTTGGTCACCGTGCGGGAACGCAATGCGACCTTCTGAACGGTTTTTTCGACATCCAAGACGTTAAGGACGTCTTCATAACGGGTCTTTCGGACCTTGTGCAAGCGCACTTTCGGGTCATGAATGACAAATTCCCGGATCGGAATCTTTCTCAGACGGTTGCTGCCGCCCAGATGTACTGAGACGGCACCAGCAAGCTGCGCGTGCAGCTCACGCTGACCCACCCAACGGCAATCAAAGTCGCTTAGGCGTCACAGGACCAGCGGACTACGACGGAACAAACGTTCACACCGGTTCGCAACCGGCCGCCCCCTCGTGTCTTTGTCCCTCAAGCCAATGACGCTGACATCTGCTTCAGTTGAAACACGCCGGGGCACTCCGCCGCACATTGTGCCGAGCCATATCGTCCTCGCGAGCGTCGCCAACCGCCTATCGGCGTTCATGCCCTTGCCGACAGTAGCGTCGAAGAAGACAAGATCGAACATCCGGCCGACGCCGTCAAGGACTCGAAATATGCCGAGGCCGGGTGCCCGACTTGAAGTTGCCCGGCGGGACGCGAAAGCGTACGGTGACAAGATTTTTGCGCCGTGCCTTACGGCACAACGACATCGCCTCCACGCTTGGCTCGTGCATGCGCGTGATGCGGAGCTGCCGCCCTGTTCTTGACACGGGTGCCGAGGTGAACATAGTGCGAACTAGTGTTCTTCCTGCGGACTGGATGGCTAACGCCGAGAAGTTGACCACGCTTCTGAGCATCCGAGATGCAAACAACAATCGTCTCGTGACGAAGCATGCCATTTATCTGTACGACGACACCAAAGATGTACGTCTGTTTAACCGATTCCCCGTTTCCGACAACTGGTCAGGACCGTGCATCCTTGGCATTGAGTTCATTGATCAAAACATTGTGGCGATCTTGCCGCGTTTGCGTAAGATCGTCTGGCAGGAACACGTGCGCTGCACGGAGAAACTGCCCCGGCCAACGCCAACCTTGGGTTGTCTGTATGACAGTGCCTGGGACCGCCATTGGCAAGACAAACACGCAAGGGTGCGAGCCTGTCAGCGGGTCCGTGTCGACACATGACAAGAGAAGAGGAAAATGGCCACATGTGACACCCCCGGTATGGTTACCATGTCACCGAACGCTCGGTTATGCCGACTTATGTCAATGGCGGTCGCCCGCGGCCTTGCCATCGTCAAGCTCAAAGAACCTTTCTTAGTCAAGTTGTGCAACTTTGGCAAAGACCAAGTCAAAGTTCGCAAGAATTCAGCCTTGGGGTTCGCAGAGCCCTACCAAGGACCGATGTTGTCCGCCGTCTTGGATGACAACAATCCAAAGGATGGAACCGATACTTCATCGGGCGACGCGAGTCTTGACCCACTCGAGGACCTCGACCTCAGAGAGGCTCCCGAGTACCTGCAAACGCAGATTCGAGACGTGCTCCAGACACATTCGTCTATGTGTGATGGAACCCTTTGCGTTATCCGTGCTACGGAACACTCCATCGTCACTCCTCCAGAAGCTCTGCCCATACGGGCTCAACCCTACCGGACCGGGCCGTTCAAACGGCAGATCATCGCTGATCAGATCAAAAAAATGTTGAAACTCAACGTCATTCCCCCTAGCCATAGTGCTTGGGCGAGTCCCGTGGTAATTGCACCAAAGAAGGACGGCAAAGCCCGATTCTGTGTCGACTATCGTCGGTTAAACAACATCACAAAGAAGAATGCTTATCCCTTGCCTCGAATGGAAGACTGCCTTGACTCCTTGGGAGATGCCCAGGTGTTCACGTTTCTCGACTGCACCGCGGGGTATTGGCAAGTGCCATTACGCAAGGACTACGAAGAGAAGACGGCGTTCACAGCGCATTGTGGTATATACCATTGGTTATCAATGCCTTTCGGCTTGAAAAACGCGCCCGCTGCCATTCTGCGTGCATTGGATATTATCCTCTCGGGCTTGAAGTGGAAGATATGCCTTGTCTACTTACACGACGTCATCATATTCTCCACGAACGCGGAACAACACGTCAAGGACGTTGATACCGTTCTGCACCCTCTCCGCGAAGCCGGGGTTACCCTGAAGTTGGAAAATTGCACATGGTTCTTTGACGAAGTCGAGTACCTCGGACACACTGTGCGCCTCTGCCAACTACACGTGGATAACAAGAACGTCGATGCTCTGAAGCACGCCCAGTTCCCAACGACGAATACCAAGCCGAAAAGCTTCTTGGGTATGTGCAACGTCTATCGACGTTTCGTCAAGGACTTTGCCAATTGAGCGAAGTCCCTAAACGTCCTAAATAGGGCCGAGATCCCACCGGATCTACCACCGCCGACAGACGTGGCCATCGCCGCATTCGAAGAGATTCGCAACGCACTATTGTGCCCACCTTTTCTTGCCGTGCCAAAGGCCGATCGGAAGCTCGTCGTCGACGTTGACGCATGCGCCGATCAAGTCGGTTGTACACTGCTCCAGGAGGAACCCGGCGAACTGCTTCATCCTGTCGGATATTGGAGCCGAGGCCTCACTGCTGCTGATAAAAACTTCTCCACCACGGTGCGCGAGTGCCTCGGCGTCGTGTGGGCTGTCCTCAAGTTGAGGCACTTCCTCGACGGGCAACGGTTCTTCATCCGAACGGATCACCAAGCACCTAGCTGGATCTACAGCATGACCGACTCAAGCGCACGCTTGATGCGCTGGCAACTTCTCCTTTCCGAATACACATTCGATATGGTGTACAAATCAGGTGCATCGCACCACTTGCCCGACTTCCTGTCGCGCGCCTCTACGGTGGCGCCGCCAGAAGATGTCCATGATGATATACCGTGCCTGGCATTGGACGAGACGGCCAACGGCTTAAGAACGGGGAGGTACACGGGTAACGACACATTGGAACCAATGGAGTTCGACGCTTTTGTCAAAGCACAAAAAACAGACGACTACTGTGTCGAGATGTCCACTCGCGTGCAGCGTGTAACGGCCAAGGCCTTTTTCCGCAACGAGCATCACGCTCTGTATCACCGGACGCCATACGGCAACCAATTGGTCATACCAAAATCATTACGCAAACGCGTCTTGTCGCTCGAGCACCACGCCACAGTGGCAGCCCATCCCGGTATGAACCGGATGTATTGCACCATGCGAAAGGCATATTACTGGCCTTTGATGGTAACGGAAATTCACACCACCATCACCAAGTGCACAACTTGTGCTCAAAACCGCCTCGCCTTGCGGCGACACACCACGCCCTCGACGCTGTTCCCGGCTACTGAGCCCCTCAGGGAGTTGTCTGTTGATATCTTTGGGCCCATCACGGCCTCCAAGAAAGGCAATCGCTTCATCCTGGTGATTACAGACCGCATCGCGAAGCTCACCAAGTGTGTTGCCTTACGACGTATTCCGGCCAAATCCGTGGCGTCAGCCATCATCGACGCGTGAGTGTCCGCCTACCGGCGCCCAAACCGGATCCTATCGGACGAAGGGCTCCAGTTCATGTCGAACTTCTTCATTGCTGTGATGAAAAAGCTTGGCATTGAAACGGTTCGCACGACGTCGTATCATCCCCAAACCAATGGGCAAGTTGAACGTCACCACAGTACCATGGCTACTCAGCTACGACACCACGTCGCCGACGACCCATCACGATGGGACGAGCTACTGCCGGTGATCACCATGGCATATAATAGCCAACCGCACCGATATACGGGTATCGCTCCATTTGAGCTCGTTATTCCAAGGCGGATCCCCGATCTCACCGTCCTCGACTTGCCCCCGGGCACCTCGCTGACCAATAAGGGAACGCTCAAGGATGGGTTACCCCTAGCGCGCAAAAGCGAGTTCATGGCCCGCCTCCGCAGGTAGATCCCTGTCGTCGACGAGACCTTGCGTAAGACGCAACAACGTTACAAACTTAACTTCGACCATCGGGTCGCAACCCGCAATGCGGACGTCAAGATCGGCGACAACGTATACAGGACAAACAGCGATTGGCAAAACAAGCTGCAAAGCAAGGCCATTGGACCCTTGGTGGTCGTTGACGCGGACGCGGATGCCTCCACGTTTGTCATTGACATTGACGGGGAGGAAAAACGTGTCAGCAGTGACCATGTCACACCAGCTCCTCGTCCAACGACGACGGACACGGTACCGCACCCCCTACTAGATGGTCTGAACCAACGCAAGCCTCCCCCGGCAACCGCCGACGAGTGTGTGATTGACAAACTCCTGGGCTTTCGCCAGACGGGCGACAGCTGTAGCGCTAAGGCGCTCTGGCTCGACTACGGGTCGAAGGACGACACCTGAAAACCCCTGGAAAGCCTCTCACGGAACCTGGTGGTGCGCTTTCTGCGACAGAAGAAGAAGCATGTACCGGGGTACGAGTGGCGAACGCCAACACGGCGAAGTCGCCGACAAGCCGGGCTCACAACCGTGGCTAATATCGTGATGGGCTCCAAGTGGATACCCACTATCCAACGTGTCCGTGTTACCGGTGACGGAGTTATCCATGCCATTGTCTGGTGGTTAGATTTAACTACCGCCGACGCAATTTAGGAAGTAATTCCTGTCGCGTGGCTTCAGTTGACTCTACCCACCATGACGTGCAACTCTGCGTACGACCCGCATTTTGCCTTGCGGCATTTCCCTCGGCTAAACCGTTCTTACGGTCCGTACACTTACGTGTGGCCAAAATCCGCGCAAGCGACAATGATCGAAGCCAATCCCTCGGTCCCAGCGCTCCCAAACGGGTTCCTCGTACCACCGGTACAACACATGGATTCAATCCTTCGTCGCCTGGTGACCTCCACCGAGGAAGCGACCGTGGTCATCCCGCAATGGACAAACACCAGTTGGTACGCAACCGCCAGACGCGCATGCTTCGAGTACGAAGTACATTTATCAACAGATGCAAGGGATACGAATCCCACACCATGGGTCATGCTGGCTTGCCACTCTCTTCATCGCTATGATGACAAACAGAAACACTGGGAAGTGGATACAAACATGTCAAACGACAAACAATCACAAGACGAAGAAACATCAACACCGTAAAGGCGCAAGCCCCAGACATTAACACACCCTCCCGCCAGGGACAGCCGAGCAATTCACTTAGCAGTAAACCCTACTCCTCCTCCTCCTCATCGCTGCGACGCGAGTCGCGAGGGCAAAGGTGCCGACAGCCAACGCTGGCCCCCGACTCATGGGAGACATCACGCGCGCGCGTGTTGCGTGCCGACGGCGGGGCCCCGCCCGACAGCCCCCCGTCCGCATGGGCGCGACGCCCCAGGAAGCTCTGAGCGTTGAAGCGCGTCGGCGCTACCGCCTCCTCTGGCTGAACAGGCTTGAGGTGCGGAGCAAAGCGCTCGTAGTTGGCATCGCCATTAACGGCGCGAGCCACGGCCTGCCCAAATATGGCAAAGGCCGACTCAACCCCTCGCCCGTCCGCCTGCTCCACAGCACGGCGCAAGCCGGTCGCTTGATACATCCAGGCATGTGCCACCGCTGGCACAACAGCCTCACGGGGCGCCTGAAAACGCACGTCGCGCACGCACGCCGACCCAAACAGGGCAACCGCTGCGGAGGAAGAGGCAAGCGTCGGCCAAGTGGCCTCGATGGCCCGTGGCGGCGAGATCTACCGAGAGCGATCGCGACGAGGCGACCGCGAGCGATCGGGACGCGGCAAGCGCGGACGGTGGTAACCACCACGATCGCCACTGATGGCATAAGCCCCCCCCGGATGGGTCTGTCGACCGCAACGCCAGACCCCGAGGTGACTTGGAGGAACCGGTGCAACATGGGCAGGCGCTTTCGGGTCAGGTGCCCAGTCGAAGTCAACACACGCGTGTCGAAGACAAAAGCTGACCTCCTTGGTCGCATCGACCGTCACGCGCACGTGCCCCGCCTCGCGGGTGTCTCGGTCCCGACGGACCACGTCCTTAAGGACGACCCCCCAAGGAAACACGTCCATTGCGCTGCGCGTCTTGCCATAAAAGGCATGTGCCGCCTCGCCGTCAGGCGCCTCACGTAGTTTGCACGTGTCCAGGACGTCCAAGTGACGAAATGTCTTCTCGTCCAGGCGGACACAAACCTTGTCCTCTTGAAGGGTGCGAACCCAAGCAGCAAACAGATTGCAATAGTACTCAGAGTACACAATATTCCAAGCAGAGCTATACTCGTTTCGCAAAGAGTCCGCCAGGTACGACACCACAACCGGGGTCGCTACTCGAAGATCGGTCTTGGGCTCCCAGTCGGGGACTGGCGGAAGCCAACGAGACAAGTCAAATAACTTCGGCGCCCGCAGGAATCTGGCTGACCACTCGGTCGGCAATAGCCCGCGCCTGCGGAAGAACCGTGTGTCCGCCGCACGGCGATGGTCGGTCGCGAACAGCGGCAGCCGAAAGGGGTTCGGTAGCTCGCCTATGCGAGGGCTTCGATCTTTATCCAACGCATCGTTCTCCTCCGCCGCCACCAGCGTAAGCTGATTCAGGTACTCCGCCAAACCGGCATCGTGGCCGATCGGGACCGCGAGGTCCGTGGCCACCGAGCGCCCGGGGAAGACGGCCTCCGGACAGGTCCACAACAAGCGGCAAAAGGAGTTCGCCACCGGCTCGAAGGTCTCGCTCCCCCGTACGAGAAACAACAAAGCGTTGGTGTACACCAAACGGTGAAATGAGTGCAAGGGGACTTGGTACCGAATACCTTCGTTGCAAAACGACATGACTTCGTATATACGGCGCTGTGGCCCATTGTGTCCAAAGAACGGGTCCCCATGGACCTCGGCCACGCGGTCAACAGCATGGCTGGGAGAGTCGTGTTCGGCCAACACGTCGACATAGCCCGGCAGGGCCTCGTACCGCGCGTGAGGACGCCAATTGTGCGCGCGAGCGCGCTTGCGAATGCAAATATCACACAGACCTTGGTCAGCGAAGAACGGGACCCCATTCACCACCTCGGTTGGGCCAACGTGCGCACAGAACATGCCGCTAGGACTAAACTGTCGCAGCATCTCCGGATCGGTGGACCGTTCGACGTCGAGTCCGTCACCCTCCACCGCGTGAGTCACGCGCGCCTCGCCGTTGGCGTTGCCGCCGTCCACCGCCATCGCTGCGTGGTCCGCCATGCTGGTACCTGGGTGCTAACCCGCCCCCGTACGTAGCCGCAAGGTAAATTGCCCCCGCCGCCGGCCGTTGTCGCTGCGCCGCAAGGCAAATCACCCGCGCCCCCGGCCTTGCCGCCCTTGCCGCCGCCGCACATAGCCGCCTCGCTCGCCACCCGCGCCAACGGGCTTGTCGCCCTCGCCGCCGGCCTTGCCGGCCTTTCCGCCGTTGCGCGCCGCCGCCAGGCTTGCCGCCCTTGCCGACTCTCCGCCCTTTCCGGGCTTTCCATCCTTGCCAACTCGCCGCCGTTGAGCTCCGCCGCCGGGCACGCCGCCCCCCCCCAACTCCTCGCGCACACTCACCGGGTCTTCAACCTCGCGGTTTCCCACCTCGCGGTGGAGCATCCCAACTCAAGCAATTCCAATCGGCCTCAACCTGTACGCGAGCACGATGACACGGGATGGCCCTGCGCCGACAAACGCGGACCCGCACAAGACACGGTGGCAATAGGTCTCAGGGTACGCAGCCCCCCCTCGGTAACACGGACCCGCATCCCGGCTTTCGCCTTGTCGCCGGGGTAGTCAAAACCCCGACGAAGTAGGCACCACCCGGCACCGACGACGGTAACTCCAGCACTTGCTGCATGACACACCCGCACACCGACGGGTCTTAACTCCGACACTCGTCACCCGGCACCCGGCCGCGTGGCCCACACTCAGGCGCAGACCCGCCTGCGCGGGCGTGCGTACGCGTAAGCGTCGATCTGCCCCGCGGCGCAAGCTGCTCGCCACACACGCACGCGCGTGCGTGGCCGGACGGTCGCGACCGACGACGGCGAACCGCCACCTCCCCCCGATCGGGACGGGGCGGCGCCCCTCCACGACTCCCGCCGCCTGGGCGGTTGCGCCCGCGCGGGCCAGTAAGAGTCCGCGATCGCCCAATCGGGCTTGACCATCCTCGGATCTCACCGGGACTGTTCGAATCTCGCATTGGAGGTATGTAGCAAATCCCTGCTCGCAATTGGCAAATTGTCACAAGTAGCCCCCTTGACGGGCCACAGCCCATGTATTTTGGGAATTGGCCGGTGGCACGCTCTTTGGGCGGCTACTTCCGCATTGTTCATTTTTTACCGTTTGTTTGCTTGCCTGTCTCTTTTGTCTGCCGGCACTCATTACGATCGCTTGTGATCGGACGGTCGATCAACCAGTGCCCCCGTTTCTATTAAATCACCATGGGTCCGGGTCGCCGTCGTGGGCACCACCCGGCTCCCCATCGGATGCCCTTCAACAAAAGATCTTTCTTCCTCGCCGCGACGGCGATAGAACTCTCTTTATTTCCTGGCGACGGTCGGTCTCAATACACTGGTAATTGCACCAACGTCATTAATACCACAGCCGGAGCGGTGGTTGGCCGAGGCGGCGGTCGGCGGCTGCGGCGCAGGGGACGGACGGCGACAGCGGCGATGGGGTCGGACGGCGACGGCGGGGACGGGGGCCGGTGAGGACGTGGCGGCCGACGGAGCTGTCCGTCGGCGAGGGTGGTGACGGTGGCCGTCGGCGGCGGCGCTGGGGGGCGGCGACAGCGGGGGCGGCTGTCAGGAGTGGCTACGGGAAGGGCGCTCGGCGACGGTCAGGACGGGGGCGCCGGCGGCAGACGTCATTGGTGGGGGCGGCGGCCGTGGGGGTGACGGTCGCCAATTGCGGGAACGGAGGCGAGGGCGGGGACAGCGGTCGGCCGATGCGGCGGTCGGCAGGAGTCGGCGGCCGTCGGTGGCACCAAGGGAACCAGCGTCGGCGGGGGCGGCGGTGGGGGCGGCTAATGGGGGGCCAACGGCAGATGACGTCGGCTGCCGACAGCAGCAGTGGAGGGGACAGCGGCGGCGGCAAGGTTTGTGCCGGCAGGCGGGGTGGGCAGGGACGGCGAGGGCGGCCGAGGACGGTGGCGGTGGAATGGTGAGCGTGGGTGGCGGCGGCGGACACCGGCGGTGGCGGCCGACGGCGGCGGGGGCGGCGTGGGAGGAACGGGTTGCGCGTGGCCGCGAGGGCGTTGAGGGCGGCAGTGGTGGCGTCTGCGGATGGCGGCAGGGGAGGAGGGGGCGGTGGCCGACGGTGGTGGCGAAGGGGGGGGCGGCGGTTACGGGGACGGAGGAGCCGGCGACGACCGACAGCCGCGAGGCCGGCGGCAGCCGTCGAGGGCGCGGACGACGGCTGTGGGGGCGGCGAGGACGGCAGGGGTTGCGGTGCGTGGGGTGGGGGCGGCGGCCGTCGGCGTGCGGTGATGCGGCACAGGCGGCGGTGCGGGGGGGGGGGGGGGGGGCGCGCCCGGGCGCGGGCCAGGGCCCCCGCGGGGGCCCTCGCGGGGGGGCCGGGGCGGGCCCGGCGCCGCTTGCGGGGGGCCCCACCCGGGGCCG
>Ga0115031_1001196_pt1 | contig 19254 bp, 21 predicted proteins | sample Maine_Asex4_meta_FD_87301 | JGI IMG/M metagenome (GOLD analysis project Ga0115031, IMG submission 87301) | Marine algal microbial communities from Maine, USA - Maine_Asex4_metaG | ecosystem: Host-associated > Algae > Red algae > Unclassified | place: Maine, USA | collected 2015-01-05
CGCACCAAATCGAATCACTCACCAAATCAAAAGCCACTAGAGCAAAGCGAAGATCAAATCCAAAACATGCCAAAAGTAACGCCCCAAGATCACCCAACACGAATGTGTGCAACTTGACCACGTTTTGCAAATGTACCATGTGGGGTACCATAAGGGTCACCGACCATCATCCATCCGCGAACCGCCAGTGGAGCCGGCGACGAGCATCACAGTCCAACACTCCCCGCCGTGGCTCCCGTCATCTGGGACGCGGCCGGGGAAGTCACCCTGGTCGCTTTGGCGGACACGGTCGGGTGGTTGAGCCGCCGTCTCGCCTCCTTTGCCGCCCAATTCGGGTCGGCCGATGAGTCTTCCGCGGCGCTCCGTCTACTGGAGAAAACCGCTCTCCCCGCGGTCGGGGCCCACTTGGTTTCCCGCCTCGAGGAGCACCGAGCCCACTTGGCTTGGCCGCAAGGCGGAGGATACGGGGCTACTGCACCTCCGGCTGGGAACGCGTCTACGCCGCAGTAGGGCGTCGGGACTGGGGCGTCCTATGGACATTATGGGTCCGCTGAGCAGCGCGGGGATTACTCCTCCCCGCCGGCGCCGGGGTACCCGCAACTGCGCTTTGCCCACGGTCCGGGTTCCTCCGTGACGGGAACCACGCCGACGCATGCACAACTGATGCAGGCGTGGGTGGCGCAGCGGTCTACTGTTCCTGGTGTCTCGCCCGCGCCGGAAACTTTACGTCGTGGGGGTCGGGGTGGGCCGAGCGGGGCCCACCGAGATGCGTAGCCGCGTAGCGACGGGAGTTGGGGTGGTCAAAGCGGGGGCCACCGGGATGCGTCGCCGCGCCGGGATGGACAGGGCCACCCCGGTGGTATGGAACCGTTAGTGAGGGCACAACCGGGGACCCAGTGCGGTGGTGAGCGTAGTTCGCTTTGCTTTGCGTTGGTATACACATAAAGGGGCCGTTTGCGTTTTACAGTCGGAATCGTTCCTTGTGGGTGGTGTAGTGACCACGCGTCGTCCGGGGTTACTTCCCCTGACCGGGTGTTTGCCGCACCGCGATATTGTGCCGACTGCAGTATCGGCGGACCTTCTCACTCGGAATGTCCTCGACATGTTCCCAAGTGTCCTCGCGGGGCCCATACCCCAACCAGCGCACGCGGAACATAAGTCGTCCCTTCTCGTCATGCCCTTGTCCGACAAACTGGTCGAACACCGCCGCCATCGTTTTAGGGGACGATGAAGGCAGGGCGGGCACTTGCCACGCCGTGAGAGCCCGCTCTCAGACTGGGTCGCCCTCGGGTGGCTCTGGTGCCCGTGTGGCATGGTTGCCATTAATCGTGCGGATACCATCGTCACTCTCGATGGTCAGCAACCGCCCATCGGTCTTTAGTATCTGATAGGGGCCGCGGGGTTTGAAGATGAGATTTCCTCCTTGGTTCTCGTGTGACTTCACGAAGACCCAGTCTCCAACTCGGAGCGCCTGGCGTCGGCTCTTGACTCGTATGTCGAAGTGCCGCTTGTATCGGGCTTCTGCTTTGTCCATTGACTTTTGGAAAAGCGGTATCATCTCATCCAGTCGTTTGAGAAAGCTGGCCTTCGCCTGACTTGGCGTGAGGGTGGACTCGCCCTCTGCCGTCCCCTGTGTCAGTCGCTCGACGGCTATGGGGTTAAGCCGTCGGGGGCAGACAAAGGAGAAAGGTGCCTCTCCCGTGCTACTATGCACCTGAGAGTTGCATGCGGTCACAAGTAGTGACACTTACCTCGCCAAGGAGGAGACGTGCTCGCTGACATAGTGTCGCAACTGGCGCACTAACGTCTTGTTGAAGCGTTTCACCTGCCCGTTCGTCTGAGGGTGGTAGGGTGTAGCAAAGTTCGTACTTATCCCCAGCATTTGTAGGACTCCTTGATAAAGTACTGAGGCAAATTGTGGCCCGTTATCCGACAGCGTGGAATCGGGTATGCCGTAACTGGCAACCCACACGTCCAGGACAGGACTCAGTACATCCAGAGCCGTGACGTCTCTCAGAGGGACGACACGAGTCAACTTAGTGAATCGATCACATATGTCCAACAAATATTCATACCCCTTGGGGGTGCGTGGCAGAGGGCCAAGAAGGTCCAAAGCAACAGCCGCGAAGGGCTCTTTCGCGGGAAACAGACGCATGGAGGCAGAACTCCGTGTCTCCATGAGCCTATTCTTGGCACATGTGGGGCATGCCGCCACCCAACCGAATACATCGGCAACCAGGAATGGCCAGTCATATCTTCGCCTGAGGGTCTGATACATTCGAGTGGCACCTGGGTGTGCGCCCAGCGGGGAGGAATGTTCTCGCTGGAGGATGTCCTTCGTGAGGGACTGGGGGACAACCACTTGTTGTACCCCTTGTTGATGGCCCTGACGGCACAGTATGCCGTCTCCGTTCGCGTAAAAGCGGGTGGCCTCGGTGGTGATCGGGTCTTTCTGGACCTTCTGGCAGAAGTTATCTGCCTGTTGGGCCGTGGCCAACTCGGCCAACGGGATGGGAAGCGCCTGGGATTTCTCCGGTCGTCGGGGGTCTAAGACCGCCCCCGACCTCGTCGTTACCTCGACTATAGGTGTCTCTTCCGGGATGGGGTTCTCGTCCTTCCCCTCAGTCGGGATGCGGGACATAGCGTCAGCCACTGCATGACGCCGGCCAGGCTTGTTTTCCACGTCATAGTCAAACTCGGCTAGACGTACCCGCCATCTGTTCAGGCGGTTGTTCGTACATGTTGTGGTGGTCAGTACCCACCGCAGTACCTGGTGATCACACCGTATAAGGAAGTGCGTCCTTCAATATAGGGACGTAACATTGAGACGGTCCATACCACTCCGAGGCCCTTTATCTCCGTGACGGTATAATTCTTCTCAGCCGGGGTGAGTCCCTTACTGAAGGACCCAACTAAGTGATACTCACCAGATGGTTGTTCTTGGAGCACGCTGCAACCGAGTTGGTCGTAGCTGGCTTCCACAGCAATGATGTACTTGCCTTCCTTTCTTGGAAGGGCCGAGATAGGCGGGTTGAAGAGCATTTCTCGGAACTTGCTCCTCTTGAGTGGGAGGGGCAAGCCTCTTTGGCAACGTCGTACTCGCCAAGCGGTTGAGCGGCTTCGCGTACTTCGCGAAGCCGTCGGTGAAGCGCCGATATACGTTACACATCCCCAAGAAGCTCCTCAGTTGGGTTTGCGTCTTGGGGAACTGGGCCTTCCTGATGGCTTTCAGGTTCTTCTCATTGACGCTGATACGTCCGGGCCGAACTACAAGGCCAAGGTACTCCACCTCGTTACTGAAGAGGTGGCACCTTTTTGCCTTAAGCGTGACGTCTGCGCTGCCCAGTAGGGTGAACACCTTGTCCAAGTGGGACAGGTGCGTCTCCGCGTCATGGGAGAATACAGTGATGTCGTCTAGGGAGACCAGGACGTACTGCCTCTTGACACCGGCTAGTAGCATGTCAATGGCGCGCTGAAAAGTTGCCGGCGCATTGCATAGGCCGAAGGGGAGACGTTTGCACTGGAACGTCCCGGAGTGGCAGATAAACGTTGTGAGATGGCGATCCTCCAGTGCTACGGGGATCTGCCAGTATCCCGCGTTACAGTCTAACGTGGAGAAGAAGTTTGCCTCACCGAGTGAGTCGAGGCAGTGATCCATGCGGGGGAGAGGGTATGCATCTCTCACCGTCCGCTCGTTCAGTTGACGAATGTCGATACAAAACCGAGAAGAGCCATCCGGTTTCGGTACCAGGACGATGGGGCTAGCCCACTCACTTGAGCTGGGCTCAATGACATCCGGTTGTGTCATCTTGTCGACCTGCTCCCGTATTTTCTCGCAAAGCGGGGCCCCATCTGATAGGGGTTCGAGCGTACTGGCTTGGCCCCAGGTTTGAGCTTGATACGATGCTCTGTGGCTTTGATGAGGCCAAGGGAGCCGTCCCACAACTTGTAGTGCTTCTCGATGAGTTCATCGAGGCGTGCCTTGAAACGCTCAGGCACGTTCTCAGTGTATATATGCGGACGATTGTCGCTGTCCTCGGGCGCTTGGGTCGGGGTACCATTTGTGCCCAAGGCCTGCCACTGCTCCGTAGTCACGGCAGTAACTTTGCCCTCGTATCGATCAACGAACCCGAGGATCATGCCCGCTGGGAAGCGTTTAATTGTCTTCTCATTGTGGATTATCTCCAGTTACCAGGTCTGCCCTTCAGTACAGGTCATCCTCCCTGGGGCGACATATATCTGGTGTTTTTCAAACACGCGATGTAGGGGGGAAACCATTCCGTTCCTCTGCATGGCCGTACGTACTTGTAAGTACCCTGGAGACCTTGGTTGGATCACTGTCTTCTGCGCCAGCCGGACTGAGGAGGAGGCAGAAGAGGGGCAGGCACAATACATATCTGCCTTCTGGGTTGTCGCAGCAATAGTCCTGCCGCGACGCAAGATGGGGACACGCCCCCCATCGTGCATCCGGATATAGTTGTCCGGATCACAGATCGCCGGAACATCGCGATCCGTGTAGTCGGTCCCCATAATCATGGGGACTGACATGCCGGGAACGACCCCTACAGTGATCTCAGTCGTATATGATCCAATGCGAACGTGAAGCGCAATGGTGCCCTTGATGGGAAGTAGCCCACCATTTTTGTCAAACATGGAGGCGGATGACTTGTCCGCCGCCGTGACCGTCACATCCCTGGGAAGGAGGTCTTCCCGGATGAGGGAGAAGCCAGACCCAGTGTATATTATGACCCGGGTGGCCAATTCATGCCCTTTCATAATCCATACTCTGGCTGCCACTTGAAAGCTGCTGCCAGTCAGGATGGCAACGACCTTCCTGCGGTCGACGCCCTTCGGCAGACGCATATCCCGAGGGCGTACCCCCTTGGAGCGGGTGAGGATCCACTTGACTTTCGTGAGCGACTCACCCGTTGCCCCAGACGGGACCACCGGGGGCCGCGGGGTTTCCCTACCTCCAGTGGTTAGGCGTTTCCAGCATCAGAGTGGGGTGCGGGTGCCGGATCCTCCTCTGAGTGTGAAGGTTCCCCTTCCTCAGTGGTGGAATCGCTTTCGACTACTGCCTCCGGTGCTCGCGTGGCAGCGACGAGGGGCGTCTGATGGCGCGGTGCCTGAGTAGGGCGTCGTATCCGGGGACGCGCCCAAGGATTCGCCATCGCCAGACGGGCTCTGAGACGTGCATACATTTCGGGGCACGTCTCGGCTCAGTGTCCCTTTTGGGCACACTGCCAACGGGTCTGAGTGCCCGGTCGATCACCGGAGTGGGCAGTCGTCGGTGTAGTAGCCGCGACTGCCGATTACGCACCCTCGCCCCGCGCATAGTAGGCACGGGTACGTGGCGGGGTGCGAGGCACAAGGGGTTGCTTCGCCTGGCGCCGAGGGCTTCTTGCCTCGCTCGCCGTACAAGCTTCCTCTGCCCGCTCTTTCTGCTGCTCCGAGAGGAGCCAGCGAAACTCGTCACCCTTCGTCTGGGCAAGGCGAGCCAGCTCGGCCAAAGTCACGGCCGGCGTGTTTCGCTCACGTACTGTGGCGCGCACCGCCCGGTGAACGCCCTCCACGAAGCGCCCCTTGAGGGCGCCCGACTCATGGAGAAAGCCGCACTCGGTATTCAGCAGGGGCAGCCGTTCGGCAAAGGATGACTCGTCCTCGCCGTCCTCCTGGGACGCTCGATTAAACTCTTCCATTCAAAGAGCGATGTATGCCTCATCGGCATGCATCCGGATCATACAGTTGACCAGATTCAAGTAGGAGGTCACCTCCCCAGGGTTGTCCCCACGCCGAGTAGGCATGACGGCCATCACCTCTGAGCAGAGTGGCTCGCGAGTAAAGTCCTGGAGGACATAGACGGCCTCGCATTCTGAGACTAAACTGTCGTCACACGCCTTTGGGAATTTACGCAAGAACTGGAAGACCTTGTGAGGTGGGGTCCCGTCCCACTCGGATCGGGACCCGAAGGAGTGTGAGATATCCTTCTTCAGCCGACCCATGTTATGGGCCTGCTCGCGCGTGTGGAGAGTTGACTTATTCTCCAACGCGTACGTCTCACAGTCAAACATATCCGTATACTGCGGATTGTTCACTGTGATCCGGGACGGTACAACTCGTACCGGTGAGGCAAGCCTGCCCCGGATGGGCGCATAGTCCGCGCCCGCACAATGAGGTCGCCCACGCGAAATTGACGCGTGGCTACGCCGCGGCGTCCAGGAGGAGTCCTACGGGGTGTCGGGTGTACGGATGTAGGGGGAGTCCCGCCCTGAATGCTCTCCGTCTGAGGACTGCGACGTATAGACCAAGTGACGACGGGGGCACGAGTTGCCACCCCGACGCGTTCGGGCCCTGGGGCTTGGCACCGAAGCCACCACGGGCGACCCCTGTAGGGATCGCGCCACCTCCGTCCGTACCACGTGGGTGATTGCGTCCACCAACTCTGGACCAATCACTCCCTCTGAGCCCCGGGGAGCACGACTAGAGCTCCCACCGGGCGGCCCCCGTGGCAAAGTGGGCACAGTCCAACCAACCCGAGCCGGGGACGGCCTCTCCGTCCGCGACGAACGGGCCGGCCGACTTCCGCCGAAGAGAATGCCAGCACCCGGATGAAGACTCTCGGCATTTCTGCGAACCGAGGGTGCCCCAGCCGGGGGGCAACCGCCACTGGGCCCGGCGGGCAAGGCCTGGGGGCGAAACAAAGACCCACGCCGAGAGTCACCCACATCCCCGTCGCTCTGACTCAGGGGGTCGCCGCTCGTCGGCGGACCGACACTCGAAGGGAGGTTGACACCGCCCCCACCACTAGTCATTCCGGAGCGCCCGGAAGGGTTCTCACGCCCATCCCTGTCCATCGGGCCCCAACTTGGGGCTCGCCAACCTGGCGTTGCAGGGTTGCAACTCGAGGGAAGTAATCGCTGGGGAAGAAGGTCGACTCGACCTCCTCCGAGGGGCCACTCGAAGAAGACAAAGTGTGTCCTCCTTTCCCTGCTGCTCCACCGAATGTGGCGTCACAGCACACCCACCCCAAGCCCAGAGGACGACCGTGCCGTGACGCCCGGTAATCCCGAGCCAGGACCCCGGAAGAAAACACCAGAACTGCCAACATAGAACTGGCGTGGCCAGGTACACCCCGACAAGCACGACACAGCACTGTTGGAGCGGAATGTTTACTTGGTGGACGAAGGGGGTCCGGGCCAGCACCGCAGACCTCCCCCCTTATACACCCTCGGAGACCCCGCCAAGAACACGCAAAAAGGGGTCCCAACAGAGACACGCAACCCGCCCCACCAGGGCCACCCACTCCCACTGGGAGTGGAAGGTAGTGAACCACGCATCGCTCCCGCGCAAACAAAGCCCATTAAGAAAGCAAGGCGTAAATATCAAAACATTAGCGCAGGATGAAAACCCAGAACGATTAGGGAGATGTAACGGTTACCCAATTTGGGTGTATATTCCCGAACTTCGGTACGAAAGCAAGTCGCTTGTTAAGCCGTTACTTGGGTCACTTAGTTAGTGACCGACTTTCTAACCATCCCAATGACATGGACTGGTAAGTGACCCTGGGCCTGTATGATCCTCTGCGATAGAAGCCTCTAGTTGAGACGGATCGCGACAGGTGACAGCGGTATTGCTGATCCCCTAACTTTGTCCTGGGGGACAGAGACAGAGACTGACTGTGAATAAGAGAACTCTATTGGTTTAAAACGACAGTAAGAAGGCATCGAAGCCATCAGAAAGCCCGCATTCGGTACCAGGACCTTGCATCTAGTAGAACTCACTGTTTGTTGCCGCTTGATCCGATTTTCTTGGCACGGAGCAGGCTGCCGACGCGAGATCTTGAGAATTGCTACTGTCTCTTTGCCAGAAGTGCAGAAAAAAGAGGAGCTGATGTTGATTTCCAGGCTGTATGGGCACATGTAAGCGATCAGGAGCACCAAGTCAGTCCCAGGGGCGCAGCTGATTGGTGGATAGAGTCGGTCCGCAAGTCAGTCTCTGGTTCGGGGATCAGCAATAGATGGCATACTACCGCAAAGACCAGCCCATGGGGCGTCGCTCCTGCGCCACGAAGCGTGTGCAGAGGGAGCCTCAATGTGACTTGGTAGTCGTGCGACCGACACGCTGTTTCCCGGCGCACAGGGGATGGGACCTGGGTGAACTTGCGTCGGCTCGCACATCGAGAATACCGTAAAGTCCCGGACGCACCCAGTCCCTGTTTATCAATGATTGGGTCTCCGTCACGCGCAGTAAATTCGATCTCAGGTCAGTGGCAATCTCGTCCCGTTTCGTCCTAAGAGCACACCCAACAACGTCTCCCCCAAGTTCTGAAACCCCAAACGGAATATGCCACGTTTGCTTACGTGGAGGGCGGTCAGCGGCCCCCCATTTCTCTCATCCAAGAAGGCCCTTTGCCCTTCTTGAGTTACCGGAAAAGAGGGCTACATGATCACCAGATGGGGAAAGCAAGATGGGGGATGCGCGCCCAGCAACGTTCGTCCCCAAGTGGTCGAAATTCGTGCATATCGTGAAGCAGTCTCGATGACAAGACACACCGGACGAAAAGGCTGCCGTGCGGCAGAGATCACGAGACAAAGTGTCTATGATCCCAGTGGGACCTTCCAAATCGCGTCAATAAAAGACACTTGTGGCACACACGTCTGAAATAAACAGACACGAATCGTGAACATCGGACGAAGTGGTCGCACTACGCGTCCAGAGTCAGCACGGCGGGAGAAACTTGGCACACTTGTCTCAAACCCAAGTCTCACGGGACACAACAGAGATGCTGGCGTTGGTCAAGGTGCGCTCAACGGGTGCGTGGTGCGATGCGCTGTCGCGACAAGGCCGAGTCGTGCAGCGCGCGGTTCATCCGAAGCGCCTTTCGGGTGCTTACAGAAGCAACTTTGGTCGACGCCATTCGTTGGACCAGGCGTCGACAGGCCTTGCAGGCAAGCTCGTGCAAAACTCCATTGGGGCAGTGCTGCTGGTCCGACGCCGAAAAACTAGTCCGATCCCGGATCCAGTCTCACGATTCGTTTGCTTGACATGGGGAAATATTGAAAAGTTTGTAGTCGTATGGAGCCTCGTCATTGGCTCGCGGAATTGTTTAGAAAAACTCAGATGGGAGGCGGATTCGATGCGGCGAGGGGTCAGCCGGCCCATGATCAGATTGTGTTGCTCCCTGTGTCCTGTGTGTGACGGTCCGTCACATAACCCCCACACTTGGGGAACCAGATTCCCCGGAAATATGCCCCACTAACGCCTATTTCAAATTGTTCCGTTGGGGACCCACTTGTGATCATCTCGTGGCTCACCAACCACAACCGCAATCCCAATACTTCCCTGGGCTTCGTAACCCCCCCGAGCGGGCCCCTACTTAATGGCCTAATTTTGAGTAAACCCAGATTGGATTATCGACTTATGTTACTTAGCGCCCCTGACCCCGGGGCGCCGCGAGGGTGTCACGTAGCACCCTTTCTCCCGCCTCTAATCAAGGCGGTATTCGAAGCTTCGGCCGTCCTCCGGGTTATGGGCCCAGTGGGCCCTGAGGCAAGGGTTTTCCGAGGGTCCTTTGAGGGTGTCTGAAGAGGGTTTTCCGAGGGTCCTTTGAGGGTTTCTGAAGAGGGTTTTCCGAGGGTCCTTTGAGGGTGTCTGAGGAGGGTTTTCCGAGGGTCCTTTGAGGTTGTCGGAGGAGGGTTTTCCGAGGGTCCGAGGGGAACGGATGGGATAAGAGGGTGAGGCGTAAGTGTCGCATCGAGGCCTTCGACGCGGGCAAGTAAACTTCCGGTCACACAACTCGTGTTTGTCGCTCGGGGCGCCTTCCCCCGGTCGACGCCGTGCGTGTGTGCTCTTCGGGATTTTCTTCCGAGGCGGGTATTCCCCGACAGGACTACCCGGCGATACGGTTTGGCTCGCCCTCCCCCCAACTGGGTGGGGTTGGCTGAGCGTGTTGTCACACTGTGTGCCCCCCTCCCGCCCAGCCGGTCATTTGGGGCCATCCCGTGACCACTGCGGATTCGCAGGGGGTGGGTGGAGGGCGCGCGGGTCACCGCAGGCGGTGCGCATTGCGGCTGGGGAGGCTTCACCCGGGGTTCGTGTCGGCGGCGACGCGCCCGGCACTGACGGACACGAGCCGCCGGCTGCTACCTCTTTCCCGCAAGCCGGCGATTGGACAAGCGCCGCCGGCTGTTGCTACATCCCCGCAAGTCGGCGGCGGCAGATCGCCTCGAGCCGGCGTCGGCGTGTCACCCGCCGTCGGTACCTGCGGCGCCGCGCTCCGCACTGACAGACAAGCGCCGCCGGCTGCTGCTCCTTTCCCGAAAGCCGGCGGCGGAGGCACGTCCGTCTAGGCAGTCTCAGACGCGGGCCGCTCATGCCCCCTTCCCCACCTGTGGGTGGCGGCGAGGGCACCAATCTGCTTGCCACAACCTTCGCGCCGGCTGCCATGGGGACTGGGCTTGGCTGGAAGGACTAGGAGCGGGTGGCCCTCAACAGGGCCTACCTGTGTACATCATTGGACGCTGTGAAGGGATCGGACCGGACTAGGACAACCTTTTGGGCGGAGGTGGTCGGGGAGTGGGAGCACTTATTGGCCCTTCGCCCCGGCGCATGACGGCGCACCGAGCGCGGTGTCGGGGGGGTGCAGAAGCAGTGGGACAAGCTTTGAAGGGGGGTGAGCTAGTTTGGTTCGCACTACCTGGCCGTGAAGCGGCTGTCGCTGACAGGCAACCCGAGCGACGAAGACTTGAACAGCGCCGCTGTGGCGCGATTCTGCGGGCTCAACATGTACGAGGCGATGCGGAAGGACCGGGCATCTGACAAGGCGAGGGGCAAGACAACTAAGCGGAAGGCGAAGCAGACGAACTGCCCGTGGGTGCCGTGTTGGCGGGTGTTACGCCACGTCGACAAGCTTAGCGGCGCCGCCGGGGCCGCCGCCGCAGACGGCGGCGCTGGCGGCGCCGGCTCCTCAAGCGCGTCTGCCGGCGGCCGTGCCTCCCCGAGCGACACGGACGACGAGGAGATCGGGTCGCCGGCGGCGGGTGCCTTCCAGTCACGTCCGCGCGGTTCCAAGGCGGCCACGCACGAGAGGAGCGAGGACATCCACGCGTCGAGGACATTCAAGGACAGCTCGGACGCTCTGCTGGCGCTGGCGCGGGCAACGACGGAGTGGACAACTGTGGCGTTTTTCAACACCGCAAAGATGCGCGACACCCCTGAGGCGATTGCCTTCCGCAAGATGCACGCGCGCAAGCTGATGTCGGCAACTGGCATGGATTTGTCCTTGTCCCCGCCGGCGATGTTGTCAGGCCGAGCGGGGACGGCCGCCGCCTTGGCGAAGTACGCGAGGTCGTCGACCGCACCGGCGGCCGTGTCGGAGGTGCATCTGCCGCCGCCAATCGGCAACACGCCGGCGGCAGTCGAGTCGGAGATGCACGCGAGGTCATCAACCGCACCGGCGGACGTGTCGGAGGTGCATTCGCCGCCGCCGGTCCGCAACAAGCCGGCGGCAGTAGAGTCCGAGGTGCAATCGCCGCCGGCGTCTGGAAACAACACGCAGGCGGCGCCTGCGACGACATTTCCTGCTCCCAAGAAGACAGGCCCAGGCACGCCGAGCCGGGGCGCTCGGTCCCAGGTGACGAAGCAAACGAAGGCAGGGGCGGCACTTGCTGCCGCGTCGACTACTTTGGATGATGACAATGAGGTGAACTTGGTGCCCATGCACCACAACAAGGCGGCGGACGACGCCGACCGTGCTGTTCAAGAGGCCAGTGGGGACGATTATCATTCATGGTCCCTGTAGTGTTTCACATGTATGTGCTTCGTTCTGTAGCGCGCCAAAGGTTTTTTTTCCCCGTTGGGCAGGTTTTTTTTTCCTACTTTTGTGCACTACACGTCCTACCACGAATGCGCATTACCCCTCGTGGTTCCCCTGCATTCCCTGCCACTGAAGATATCTTCGCACAAACACTGGCGACGGGCGCTAAACCCCACACACAAGTCCGCGCACGAACGCCACCGGCAACAAGCGCGGTCCCCTCCGCCCTCCAAACACCGGCCGCCGGTCTCGGCAACGCCCGCGACTGGCCAAAAACATGTCTTCGTTTCCCTGACCCATCCCTCCCCCGTAAACGCAGAGCTGCCGTCGGCCATACAGACGCCGGCGGCAACATACCAGTACCCTTCCCCGCCCGACACGCCTGCCGCCGGCCTTGTCAACGCCGGCGGCGGACCAGGAACGAGTAGAAGCCTTCCTTTCACGCCGCCCCCCCCAACACACGCACAGCCACCGCCGGCAATACCGACACCGGCGGCAACACACCAGTCCCCCTCTCCGGCCGACACGCCTGGCGCCGGTCTTGTCAACGCCGGCGGCGGCGCAGGAACAAGCACAAGCCTCCATTGCACGCCGCCCCCCCCTACACACGCACAGCCGCCGCGGGCAATACCGACACCGGCGGCACCACACCAGTCCCCCTGCCCGGCCGACACGCCCGCCGCTGGTCTTTTCAACGCTGGCGGCGGAGCAGGAACAAGAAGAAGCCTCCCTTGCACGCCTCCCCCCCCCACACACGCACAGCCGCCGCCGGCAATACCGACACCGGCGGCAACACACCAGTCCCCCTCCCCGCCCGACACGCCGGCCGCCGGTCTTGTCAATGCTGGTGGCGGAGCAGGAACAAGAAGAAGCCTGCCTTGCACGCCACCCCCCCCCACACACGCACAGCCACCGCCGGCAATACCGACACAGGCGGCACCACACCAGTCCCCCGCCCCGCCCGACACGCCCGCCGCCGGTTCTTTCATCGGCGGCGGCGGAGCAGGAACAATTAGAAGCCTCCCTTGCACGCAGCTCTTCCCCCAACACGCAGAGCCGCCGCCGGAGCTACCGACGCTGGCGGCAACCCGCCCCTTTCCATGCCCGCCGCACACATGCGCCGCCGGTCTCGCTAACGCCGGAGGCGGGGCAGTCACATCAAGACGTCGACCCTGTCCGCCGCTTCCCCGAAAGATCCTCTCCTGAAGACATTATCGAAGGAAAAAAAAACTTGCGCAGCAGGGAAAAAAAATAAAAACTCCCACGTAGGGCACAAGAAGCGTGCTTCTCTCCACACATACGTGTTCAGCAAGGTCATGCCTCAGGCGCTCGTGATCCTCCTCGTCCCATGCGTCCGTTCAAGCGTTCAGCGCGTGGCCAAAACTTCCGGCAGGAAGCGCGCCGGCCGGCGCGATGACAGGGGCGGGCATACCCGCCAGCGGGCCGTTGCTGCCGCTAGGACTGTTCGCATTGCTCTGTGAACCGCTGCCGGCCGAACCGCCGCCGGCGGCGTGGCTGACTCCATCTCTCGTCGTATCCGTCCCACCGCCGTCACCACGAGCGGCCCCGCCGCCGGCAGCGCCAACACCGGCGGCGTGGCTGCCACCATCACCCATCCTACCCGTCCCACCGACCCCACCTCCACCAGCCCCGCCGCCGGCTCCGTTCGCACCGGCGGCAGGAGCACCACCATCAGAAGCCAAATCAATCTCACTACCACCACCCCCACCAGCCCCGCCGCCGGCTGCGCCACAACCGGCGGCGTCGCTGTCACCATCACCCATCATACCCATCCCACCACCTTCACCTCCAGCAGCACCGCCGCCGGCTCTGTTAGCGCCGTCGGTGGGAGTACCACAATCAGGAACCAAACCCATCTCACCACCGCCACCCCCACCGGCCCCGCCGCTGGCTGCGCCAACACCGGCGACGGGAGCCCCACCAATAGAAATCATACCCATCCCACCACAGCCTCCCCCACCAGCCCCGTTGCCGGCCGCACCGCCAGCCGCACAACCGGCCGCGGCCGGGGTCTCAGCAGCCCCGTTCCCCACGCCCTCGGCTCCGCCACGGACTGCGCCTCCGCCGCCGCTATCGCCGGCAGCCGCCTGGGCAGCGGCGGCCATTCGAGTGCGTGACACGTACCCATCGCGTCGCTTCTCAGTCACCATATTGTGTAAGATGGCCACCGCCTTCGCGACGGTGACCATTGAATCGACGGTGACATGCCGTCCGGGGTGTAAAGCAATGTGGAAGCGTGCAGTTAGAACAGCATATAGCCATTCCACATCTTTTGTCAAAGCTTCTTGGAGCCGGTTGATTGTCGACTCTTCTGTAATGGGGTCGGGGAACGGAGACACGAAAAATGCAAAGGGATGGTAAATTCCATCAACCAGATAATACAAAAGCGTGCGGGTGGTGCCGTTAGCTGTGTATGAAAACATACGAGGTGGCCACTCGCCTCCCGTCACAGACAAACACAGAGGGAAAGCACGCATAAAATTGAGGTCATTCGGAGAACCAGGGCAACCAACAAACAAATGCCATATCCATGGATCCTCCACGCAAACAGTCGTCATCACCACAGAGCGTTTGCCGTGCCGATTCTGATACATGCCGGCAAACGCCTTGGGGCAGTTCGCCCACTCCTGGTGGCTGCAGTCCAGCGATCCCATACACCCAGGCAATCCCCGTTGCGCATTGCGCTCCAGGATACGCTCCAGCTCGGCCGGGGTGGGGGAACGCATATAAGCCGGAACAAACTCATCCACAATAAAACGTAGAAGCTCTCGAACAGACATAGCAATGGTCGATACGGACAAACGAACGTATTCATCAGTTCGATCGGGCGCCTCTCCGTAAGCAATCACACGGAAAGCATCCACCACCTTTTGCACCGGGTGTACCTGCGGTCTGACCGTCGCGTTAATACGTTGCGCAAACAAGGGGCGACCCTTCACGGGCTGGTAGATACGTAAAAACACTGACCGGGGCACACGGAACCGTCTCTCAAAGTCCGCCTCGTCGTATACGGGAGGGGAGCCGTCCAATCCAAAATAGACCCTCAAAATAGCTCGCAAACCTGATCGAAATTCACAGTTTTTGTTCGGCCGGCTGCCAGGCACCGACCCAATATACCGTCGCCGGCCGAGCCGCGACCTGCCGATGCGACGACGATAGCGCCACAGCGCCTGCATGTGCGCCGCCACCGCGGTGGCAACTTCGCCGTCGATGGGGTCCGCCAGCATCGCATCCGCAGAGACGTCGAGTGGATCGTCCATCGTGGGAAGAAAACGGTGTCGTCGACGGTGACGTCGACTGTGGACACGGGCGTCGCGACGCGCCTGTCGCCGTCACGTAATCACGCCGCGGGGCGCCGACAGGACCTCGTCCCACTGCCCTCTCTGACAGGCCCACAAGTTTATTCCATCTCCCGGCCTCCGACGTCCCCCGCCCCCCGCCGCGAGCACGTACAGAAGCGATCTTGCGAGGCTCGAAAACAAGTGCCTGGGGAACGCCGCCGCCGTGCTTTGATTGACGATGTGCGCGCAACAGAAGGCGGCAGCGGAGCGACCCACCACAACCCCGGCGTGCGTCGAATGAAGGGTCCTGAAACGGTCAGACTCGTTCAGGCTTTTCCGGGTCTCGATAGTGATCGCCGAGATCTTAAACAGCCCCGGAAAGCGCCAGTTTCGGGCCGTATGATTTGAAATCTGATGACGCCACGTGAGCTCGTTTGCCGAAAGGAACTGAATCTGCTGCAGCCAATGGCACGCCAGGAAAAAATGGGGAGAAGCAGCGGGTCCTCCCAAATCGGTGAGAAAATTGGGGACGGCGGCGCCTCCCCCCATTTCTGACGCATGAATGTCGGAGGACTTACCCGATTGAGATTAACTGTATTCAAGTTCTATCTGAGCGTTTTGGGGTCCCTGACGTTGCTGTGGAACCCTCTCCTTCACCAAGAGCTAAAATGAAGGCACGTGGCACATTAATGAGCCACGTTTTTGACAGGTTGGCTTATTTGAAGTTGGGGAAGACGTTGTTGGGTGTGCTCTAACACAGCACGTCCCGAACTCGCAATCCCCCGTTTGAATACATGTCAGAAGCACTCGCACCAGAATACTCAATCAAATGAGTGACATGTCATATTCCACGATGGACATTGGTCTGAACGGGGGGAGTGTCAAAACGATTATTTTCTCGCTGTTAACGGAAAAAGCACAGATTTTGTTTGCGGAAGAGGCAGTCAGACTATCAGATGAACAAGTCCTCAATTTTTTTTAGAATGACAGTCCCCGAGTTGATCTGTGGGTCAGGATGACACTGCTTCTGGAACGATCCCAGAACCAGTCCCGAAGATCATCCGTTGAACGTGTCCAGAAACTGTGGTGATGAACTGCCGAATCGCAGACGTCACTCGATAATCGGGCAATCTGAAATTTGGGATTTTCGCTGATCCACGGACCTGTTGTGCACATGATCCTTCGAGTCATCGTCTCGAAAACGTACCACACTACTGGGGTGCGCAAAGGGTGTACTGGGGCGTACTGCGGCCTAAACTTCGTATCCAGAAAGTGAAATCAATGCTGGGGTGGCGCGGGCTCCACTGGCCTCTCACCAGCCCGTGGAAACGCAGGCTACAAGTGGCGCCCTCAGTCCTGGTGTTGTCCCCGCCGACACCGGTGGGTTTCGGCGGGATTCCCCGTCATGTAGCCTCGCCGGATCGCTAATGTAGCCTCACCGGGTCGAGAGGGAATTCTCGTGCGTGAGACGATTCAATGCCTCGATGCAAGGCCTGGACGACACTGGTCACGGATCAACTCCGGCGGTTTATCGCTGGATTTCTGGAACGCTGCGCTGCGCTCTACGTGGCCCTCACTGAACCCCCAGTGATACCCCATGTCAGATCTCACCGTGACGACTGCATCTGCTTACAAGGCTGCGGCCACGCCAACGCCTCCGCTTCGTCGAATGCCAACGTTCGACGGACTCTTCATCGACGCCTGATACGCACCCCCCCCCAACACCCGCCGCAGTTGCTCACGGGCGCCCATGCCCCCACTTTGTCAATGCCCTACACACACCCACCGCCAGCAATCTTTCGGCCGATCACATCTCGTAGTAACTGACGTCACCGGCTTGCAGACTGCGCCCACGGCCACCCGTCCAACTAGTTGACAGTAAATTAACCCTCTCAAGAACGCCTCTAAATCGGGTGTAGAAGTTACTTGTCAGCCGAGGTGTCATACTTCAGTGTGCTGTTCTGTCAACCATCCGCCATGTGGAGAGCTGCAAGCCTCGTGTGTGGACCCAGCACTCCTCATCATCGGTTGTGAGGAGGGCGGCACGCCTTATGCGGGGATCTGGACCCTCATTTGTTGGCACTGTGAGCCTTACTGGGCGTTCAATGGTCATCTGTTCTCATAGACATAGGCTGGGATCGGATCTTCAGTGGCCGCCTTCTGACTACCCGTTGCTTCGGGCGATCATGGATTGGTGCAGCGTATTTCGATGTTCGGAGGGTCAGCCGACGTGGAAGCTCCCCGGGGAACGGCGTCCAGTGGGCCATTGGCCCTCAATTGTACCACCTGGCCGTGCCCCCCACTCCGGCAGCCCTCGCGAACCCCCGCCCCCCCGCACCCCCTGCGCCTTAAAGGCGTTCGGCGGCGGTACAGGCACCGCTGACGGCTACCGCCGTCGTCGCGCATAAAGGAGGGGCCGGGAGTCACGCCGGCGTCAAGGCTTCCTCTACCGCGTACGGATCCCGTCACGTCCGAGCTGCGCGTCGTTGACACCCCCCTCGCCCGTCTCGTATTTTCAGTTCTTAAGTACGTTAAGTGTCGTGAGGACTAGTCGGACAAGGAGAGTGGTATGATGTGTGCACTGCGTATCGTTTGGTCCGCCGTTCTCCCTCCTTAAATGTGCACCCGTCCAGTGATGTGCTTCTTCTCTATCTGCCCATGTGGCCTTTGCCGCCACCTTTTCCCCGACTGCCGCTCTTCTCCTACTGCCTGTTTCCTGCTCACTGCTCTTTTCCCTCCGCTGCCTCCTTTCCCAATACTTTCCCTTGTAGCCCTACTGCCCATTGTTCTCCTACCGTACCATGTATATCTACAGTCTCATGTGCTCCTACGGCCCCTGCTACCCCTATAGTCGTTGCGGACGGTGCGGATGCGGACGGCGAGGGGGTGGGGCGCTGCATGTGCTGATCTCCCTGTCCTTGCTTCGTTCTGGCTTCTTGGGTGCGGTTCGGGTCGGGTGGCGAGGGGCGGGGGAAGAGCGCGGGGAGGTAGGAAGAGGGTGTACTACCCCCAGCTAGAGGGCGCTACAGAACCATAAAAGACGCTTCTGTTTTCTGCAACGTATTCAGCTGGTGCGGCCCTGTACGACAGCTCCCCAGCTGGCATCACGTATCAGACCACTGATTGAATACGAATCCAGCTCAGGCACGCTCGCAATCGTGGCACCAAGGGGGGCCACGTGGCTTGTCTCAGCAGGTGCGGTGATGCCCCCAGTTGGAGCTGTGAGGGGGGGGGGCGGCTCCCGGCCATGTCGTTGAACAGTGTCAGAACCGTGCTGGCCGCATACTGTTGCTCTTAAATGCGAATATGCCATCTATATAGCAGTCTGCTCAATTTTGCCTGTCTGGGTTGGAACAGAACGCAATCACGACGGACACTCAGCCATCCATTCGGCCGGATACGTACCGCTGGCCAATAGAATTGCATCCCGATTGCGTTCTGTTCGGACTCACACCGGCAAATTTGAGCAGACTGCAATACTGATAGTGTAGACACTGTGGAAAAGTGGGGTCGAATATGGCCCAGTGCAGCCATTTCAGACGTACTGGAACCAATCTGAGAACCGCTGCGGTATGTTCCCATGTGGCGTGGTACCGTTTCGCGACGATGCTGAGGCCATCTCACAGGAGCTTTGCATGGCTATCTCAAAACAATCTTTCGCGTCTACTCGTTATAGATTTACAAGCCGGCAACTTAAGAACTATCCCGGCGATGAAATTCCGACCCGCAGTGTAGATACCAACTCCGCCAGGTTTGGGAGATACTCATACTCGGACGTGTGGAAGTCTGTCGCACTGTCAGCCAATACTCAATGGCTGGATCACAGCCGAATACTGTACTCGCGGTCAAAACTGATACCCTTTGTGAGGCCTGATCGACGCCAGGAATACAGGTCCTCGTATGTACTTTTCCATCACACCCATCAGAAATACCAGTCAAAAGGCCTCGATTGATCTCGGTACACATGCTGTGGACGACAGCCACAGTCTGTGATTCATAATTCGCTGCCGTGGCTGTAAGACCCGCGATGCCACGTGGCGGGTCGTACGTACTTTGGGGAATCGAAACCGCCGAAGGCGGCGCCGGGGAAGACGATGGGCACGACGGAGGAGGGGTCCGAGGAGCTCAGCGTGCGCG
>Ga0115031_1001197_pt1 | contig 19241 bp, 21 predicted proteins | sample Maine_Asex4_meta_FD_87301 | JGI IMG/M metagenome (GOLD analysis project Ga0115031, IMG submission 87301) | Marine algal microbial communities from Maine, USA - Maine_Asex4_metaG | ecosystem: Host-associated > Algae > Red algae > Unclassified | place: Maine, USA | collected 2015-01-05
GGGGGGGATGGCGGGGGGGGGGCCATGACGACCCCGTCCGGCACGGGGCCGACAATGGCAACGTCGCGACCGCGGCGGACCGCGTCGGTCCGCGTCGGATGCAGTACGGGAGCCGCCTCTTCTCTCCCGCATCTGCGACGTCGCACCTTCTGCGCACGTCAGCCCGCGTCGCGACGCGGCCTTCTGCGCACGTCAGCCCGCGTCGCGACGCGGCCTTCTGCGCACGTCAGCCCGCGTCGCGACGCGGGCTGACGTGCGCAGAAGGCCGCTCCGCAGCGTGCGTTTGCCACGCGTTTGCAGTGGTTGCGGGTCGGGAGCAAACCACACAGGAAGACCTCAGTTCTGTCGGCGCGCTCGTGCCACTGGCCTATGCGGCCTGCATTCGACGCCTTTCCAGGCCAGATTCGACCATCGGCACGGCACGCAAAAGCCACGCAGACCGTGCCTGCCCAAGAGCCAATAGGATCCAGAGCAGTCCCCTCCAGGAGGGCCTTAAAGCGGCATTGGGAATTGCTGGCGGCGGGGGGGATTCCGCGCCGCTGGGCCGGCAATCTGCAGGTGATGCCACAGCATTGCAACGGGCCTGGCGGGGGCGTCTGACGTGGTTCTGCATAATGGCCTGGTCGTCGTTCATTGGCTGGATACTACTGTCAGGACATGTGCGAATTCAATGCATATTTGTTTCCCACGATCACGTGCGAATGAGATACGGACCGAGGACCACAAAGAATCATCAGGTGGTCCAATCTCCCTGCGCGCGCGCACGGCGGAATCGGCCATCGGGTGACCACTTTTGGCCCGGTTCACCAGCGTGCGCGTGCGCCGCTTCCGCCGCCCCCGCCGCCCCGTCCGTGCCCGCCGCCGCCACCGCCCCCGCTGCCCCCGCTGCCGTCGCTGATCGGGCTCGCTGGTGCACCCGCCGTGCCGTCCCCGCCGCCTCCGCCACCTGCGCCGGCCCCACCGCCCGCGCCGCCCCCACCGCCCGCGCCGCCCGCACTGGACCCGCTGCCCCAGCCACCCCTGCCACCCCCGCTGCCTTTGCTGCCGCCGCTGGCCGGGCGCGCTGGCGCACTCGCCCGCACTGGCCCAGCAGCCCCCACCTCCCTCGCCGCCTCCGCCGCAGCCGTTGCTGCCACTGGGTTCGGCCGGGGCTGTGGCCGCCGTCGCTGCCCTCTCCACTGCGGTTTTTTGTCTTCTGTGACTGCGTCTGTGGCTGTACTCGCGGTCGACGCCCTGGATGTTGGAAGCGGTTGTGCTGTGCCTTGGGCGCCCGCTCGTTGCGTGTCGTTATGCCAGTGGCGCGGCTGAAGTGCGGCTTTTTGGCGAGGCCCCCAGTCATTTATGATCGCGCCGACAATGGGATGCTCGTCATCGGGTCCTCCCCGTACTCGCTGCGGATCGTGCCGGAGGACGTGCAGCGGATGGCCTCGGCGCAAGGCCTGCAGGAGGAGATCGGCGACGCCAGCACTCAGGAAGCGGGCGGGCTTCGTGTGGCGGCTGGTGCGGACGAGCTCCGGGAGGAGGAAGATGAGATCGTCGGGGGAGGGGATCGGGGGGGGATGTCCAATGGTGGAAGAGGAGTTGGGTCCAATCGTGGCAGCGGGGAGGTTGCGTCCGATGATGGAGGTCATGCTGACCGGGTCAGTGCGGGCGTTGATGGTGCCACCATGGACAATGGTCGCAGCAGCCGACAAGAGGAGGCGGTCTTAGAAGGCGTGGCTGCCGATGATGCAGCTGCGTCTCCTAGCGCTGGTGCTTCCTCCGCTTTCGCTTCCATCGCGGCGACCGCGTCACCCGCGCGCCGTCGTCATCTTCCTGTGGGCAACGCGGGACCTCCCAACGGCGCGTCGCCCCGGCCGCCCCGTTCCGAGGAGCGAGCCGTCGCCGCTAACCTCCTTCCCGTCGATGAGGACACCCTGATGGTCGCCTTTTTGCGTGAACTGCGTGTGGCGGTAAATTTGACGGCACGCATGGCGAGCGCGCAAGCCGTGTCATGTGTCTGCGTTCACGGTGCGCAAGTGCTCGTCTCGGTGGAAGCATTCGACCCTGTCACAACATGGACGTGGTACAAGGACGGTATGCTGCTGGCCCTCTGCAGCTGCGCTGGGGTGCTTGGCCTCGGTCGCTCCTCCATCCGCGGGCTCCCGATGGAGTTCGCCCAGATGGAGGCGGCGCTTGGCCGGAGCTGCACGTGTCGGCACGCCATGGCGCTGCTACGGGCAATCGACGAACTCGGACGAGACGTCGGCGCAACCTGCATGACCGACCTCTTCACCGCGTGCCCTGCTCTGCTCGGGCCGCTTGGAGACGACGACGATGGTTGTCAGGTGGGTACCATCACGTACCAGGCATTGCACACGGGCAAGCGCAACAACGTTCCAATCTACGTTGTTTTTTATAACGACGCGTGGGCGCCGGTCGTCGTGCGGCCGACGGCAAACAAGTTCAAGTTGGCGACCTGTTTCCAGTTGCCGCGCCAGACGCGACCGTGGGGGTGCATCCACGCCAAGGCGGTCAACAAGGTCACAAGGGCGGATGCGTCGTCGGCGGCTGCTCGAGCCGAAATGGATCGACAGGACGAGCTCGAGTTTGGGCCTGACGGCCTTCTCAACGAACAGGAAGCGGCGCCTGGGCTGCCGCCAGCATCGGCACCCCCACCCAGGGTTCCGCTGCCGGCATCGGCGCCGGCCCCTCCACGTAAGCGACGTGCGCGCAACATGTTCCCCTGCGCCTCGGAGGTGGCCATGTGCGACTCGTACAGCGCCGCGCTTGACGCGCTGCGGGATGCCAAACTCGACCGCCAGCTGTTCCCAGTGCACGCGGAGGAGTCCTGTTTGGACTGCGGGGAGAAGCGCGACGGCAAGAACGTTTCGGCATGGGCGGCGGTGCTTCACACAATGCGCGGGCGTTTGCAGATCAACGTGGGCAACTGGACGTGCAGCAAAGGCCACATCGTGGACTACGACGGTGCCGAAGACGGGCTGTTTGCCATGTCTCCCGAGATGTTGTACGTCCGCGTGTTCCTGGATGCCGTCCTGGGCATCTGCGTCATCGGGCGTTCAACAATGGCCGCCGCATCCGAGTACCTGACAAGCTTGCTTCGCAACTCCGGCGCGTACCAAGAGGGAGAGCAAGGCCAGGCACGCCAGCTTCTGTCTGACGCCTGTGGTGAATTCTCCGAAACGCTCGTTATCCCCGACGTGGCGTTTCACTGCGGCAAGTGCAGCGAGGAGGAAGCCGACGACGGGCGCTTTGATTGCGTTCTAATGGACGGCCAGGTCTTGGCCGTGCTTCAGGAGCACATCATGCCGATGGTACGCCCTGGGATGGACGCCCCAAGGGCGGACCTGGCCATTACGTACGCGTGCGCCGTGCGCAACGCGACTGTACGGGCGGTCATCCGGCATCGCATCCGCTCGGGCGCTGACGACGCCGTGGCTCTCACGGCGGACGAGGCCCGAAAGTTCAAGGCGTTTGCGATGCAGCCGTTTACGGAGCGCCCCGCGCCGCCACCTCCACCGACTGAGTCTAGCCGTGGCATGAGGACGCCCACCGATGCCGAGGCGGCTCTGCAGTGGTCTGCATTCAAGCTGTTCTCAACGTTCTTCCATGTGCCCAACATCGAGTCCGTGCCAAACGCCCCGACCGCGGCTGCTGCCGTTGCTCGGCGGGAGGGTGCAGCGGCCGAGGGGTCGACTGACGGCGAGGACGAGAGTGTTGTTGACATGGTTAGCCCCATTGGCAGCTCCAACGGCAGCGCGTCTGAGTACTCGAGCGACGAGCTCACCCGTTTTCCGCAGGGGAGCAGCTCGGACTCTGAGATCGGTGATGGGGAAGACCACCTGACCGTGCTATTTTCCAACCCTCCCTTGGCAGCGGCAGGCGCGGTCGCTCCGGTCGGGGAAGATGGACAAGTGGTAGTGGAAAACGCGGTTGGCGCGGCCAGGGATGATGGACGAGCAGGTGTCGAGGAGGAGTTGCAGGCTCTGGAGCTGGACGCTTCCGCGCCAATGGGGTCCCGTTTCGCTCCGTCGGGTGCTTTGGCGCCCTCCATGCCCCTGCCGATGGGTGACGATGCCACGTTGGCGCCCTCCACGCCCCCGTCGATGGGTGACGACGGCGAGTTGCCGCTGGCCACCACGAGTCGAGTCGATGGCGAAGACGAGTGGCCTGCGGTCGAGTCTATCTTTGCAAGCGTCCCCAGAACGCGCTGCAAGTGGAAAGTGCCGCTGGCATCTGTGCAGCCCCAGCCGACAGAGCCGGGAAGCGACGAAAATCATGTCGTCGAAGACCCGGCGGACCCCGAGTCGCTGCTGACGCAAGCTGCAATGGAAAGGGTCAACAGCATCTTCAAAAAGAAGCGAACCGGTGACCTGTTGCCCGTCATCAAGCTCGGCGCCATTCCCATCTACGTCAGCAACCTGCACAACTTGTCCCCCGGGAGGTGGTTAGACGACGAGTGCATGAACGGCTACATCTGGCTGCTGCAGGCCCGGCACCGGACGGCGCTCGGTGTCAACCCGGCGGCGGCCAAGCTCTACTTCTTCAACACGTTTTTCTTCAAGCGGCTGATGTTCCTGGACGAGTACTCTTACGACGTTGTGCGCAGATGGACTAAGAACGTGGACATCTTTGCAATGGACACCATCTTCATCCCCATCAATCTGAGGTTGCACTGGTTTTTGGTCGTGGTGTACGTTGGCACAGACGATGGCACCGTCTCTGTCTACGACTCCCTTGGGTCGCCAGATGGGTCAATCCCCACGAGCATCCGAGAGTGGCTCATTGACGAGGCAAAAGACAAGGACAAGCCCCAGCGCGAGTGGTCGATTGAGTATCCCAAGTGCCGTCTCCAAGAAAACTCGGACGACTGCGGGGTGCTCACTTTGAAGAACATAGACTTCATTGCACGTGGGTTGGACCTAAAGAGCATGAGGAGAAGCACGGCGTATTACCGCTGTCGCATTGCCGCCGAGTTGTTGGCAGGGTGCGTGGGCGGGGTGGGCTAGAGTAAAGACGGCCAGAAAGGTGGAGGAGGCGAAGACATGTGCATGATTTCTGCTCTGCATTGCTTGTTTTTTTTTGCCTCTGCGCTGTTGCTGGGTGCTGCAAGGGACAAACAACAAAGTGCATGTGACGGCGTATCAGCCATGGTCTGTTCTGGGTTGTTGTTCATGGCTGCTATAGCGCGCTCAGCGACTTGTCGGATCGCCTGTGGTCACCCACTTAGACATCATGATGATGACACGTGTTTGTGTCGTAACACTACAGGGGGGCAACCTTTTCCAACCCGCAGGTACTTCGGTTAGAAATAGGGACTTGACACGCTCTTGTGTGTACAGCACATCATCCCAGGTGAGCACCAGGCCATCCAGTCGATGGCACTTGATCAATAAAATGCTCTGTGAGCCGTCGCAACTCTGCAGAATTGCGAAAGGTAGCGCTCCCTCACCTCTCCAAAACTTCCATAAGAGGAGCCCAGGCAGCTCGTCAGTGCGGTCTGTTCCGGTCGGGTGGGCCGGCGTTCATGCGCAAGCCGACGAGCCGAACGGTCCCACAGAGGTGGCCGGTCTGGCGTTGTCTCGTGTGATCAGACCGCGCACTCAGATGAACCCGCAGGGACCCCCCATTCTGCGGCGCCTACGAGAGCCCCCCCGAGGATGCTGTGCTTCCATGCATCTCTCCCGCTTGTTTGCGCACCCCACTCTCTCGTTATCCATTGGGGGGCCCCAAGAGCAACGTTTGTGCCGTTCGTCCCTCTGTTGCCCTCCCCGCCCCCTGCCGCCACCCTTCGCCTGTGTGGTGCAATGGCACTAGTTGGATGGGCAATGACCCTGTCTCCCGGCCCCCTCGCTCACGAGCTCGTTGACGGTCTGGTGTGGGTTACAGTGTTCTCGTGTCTGCCACTGGCCCGCTCCCGCACGCGTGCGTGTCTTTCGGTCCTCTCGACACCCCCTTCTCCCGTTAACGACACGAAAGCAGCGATGCCGTCGCTGCCGCGTCCCTCTACACGGTTTCCTCCCGCACCTTTCCCCGCCACACTCAACTGCCTCTGGGGGCGACTACGGTGTACTCTGCCGCCAAGCTGTACAAGAGCGCCCCGAGCTTCCGACCGCCATGTCTGGTGCTGCCGCCGATAGTGATACCCCTTCACTGCTTAACGGCGCTCAAGCCGCGGTCGCAACAACCTCGGTCGGTAGTGGTCTCGCCGTTACCAGCGGTACTGCGGATGTGCGGATCGTGGCGGAAGCAGCAGACGTTGGCGACGTGCCCACCCCCACCGGCGCCGTTCGGGCTTCATCGTCCGACGTTGACTCGGCCTCCCCGGCTGTCGCCGGTCCACTACCGGGGCACGCCACTGGCGGGGCGTCTCTCCTCGTTGACTTTTCTTTGCCTGTGCCCGCTGCCAGTGGCTCTGAGGTGCCTGTGTTGTCGGCGGGCTGTGGTGCGGCGGACGAGGGCCTCAATTTCTTTGGTCACGCGCGCTACCACGGTGACCGAGCCGCCAACAGAGACGCGGAATGGCCAACATTGATGGATGGCTTGTCGGGCACGTCAGTCGACCCCCTACGAGGCGCCGACCCACTATTGATGAACGACCCCCGGGTGGAAGAAGCCACGCTTCTCGCGGAGGAGACAACCCACGACGAAATTCTGTCGCTCGGGCTCGCCTACCCCCCGGAGGACATGCTGCAGCTGGCTAGGCCTGTTCCTTTTATTGACGAGGAGGTCGTGGTCGAGCCGCTGCCAGTGGTCCAGCAGCAGTCAGCCGGTGAGCCGCTGTTGACGGCGGAGCCGCAGCTAGCAGCTGCCGCTGCAGCTGCTCGCGCACAGGACGATGTCGTGTGCATATGCACTGACTTTTTCCCCGAGACGGACGATCCCGACGTCAACAAGGACCGCTGGATGACCGTGCGCACATTTATTGCGGCCATGCTGGCCGAGCCGGTGCTCAATGTTTTCGGTGGGTGCGACCTGATCAATGTGGAGGTGCTCGCGCGGGCGCTGATCAATGCCGTGCCCAGCGCCGCTTGGATTAAACTCGCGCCGGCGGTGACCCCCGTCGTCTTTGTGTGGCAGTTCTTGCTGTTGGTGCGCAACGCGATGGACGAGTCACCTTCCCTCTGCCAGGCCATCGGCGAGCTCATCTTCTTTTGCGTCACGGCGGAGGAGGAGACGATGCCTCGGTGGGAGGCTAAGGCCGGGCGGGCGGCCAAGGAGTACCGAAGCATGTGGGAGGAAGGTGACTCGGACAAGTACAAGGCGTGGCTGCTGACTCGTGGTGTCGAGCCGGCCGTGAGCCACGTTGTTGCGGGAGACCATTCCAAGGCTCGTGTGCAAGAGCAAGCGAACGAGGCGCGGACGGGCCAGGCATGGGCAGGTAGGGACACCCTTCGCGCCTTCCCGGAGGATTCTACGGCGGAGCGGGAGCGGGCCAAGGCGGCGGAAAAGCGCAAGGCGGAGCCGGCCAAGACCAAGGAGCCCAAGAAAGCGTGGGACGCCGACGACTGTCGCCACGACTACCCCGTGAGCGTCTTGCGGGCGCCCGGGGTGATGACTTTTATGTGCGGATGTGGTTACATTATCGGCTTTGAGTTGCTCAGGGAGACGGAAAGCCCCGCCCACGTCGTGGCGGCTCTCGTTCAACGTTTTAAGAGGCTTCCTCGCGTCATTTACTTCGACACTGCATGCCAAGCGCAGCGCAATGCCCTGCGACGGGTGCCCTGGATGATGGACGGCGTGTGCACAGCGTGGTTCATCGACCGCTTCCATCGCTGTAACCACCAGTGCAGCCCAGTCTTCAATGCTGACCACTTCCCTCACCTGACTCGCGGGCACGACACGTCGGGCGCTGAGCGTCAGCACTCCATCAAGAAGCGCTCTAAGAACAGTCTTTCGTATATGACTCAGCGCCGGTTTATTACGCGCTCCCGGTTCATCTCCGCTCACAACAACATCCGTGTGTCCCAGCGACGGCAAGCAACGGCCATGGCAGCAGCCACGCGGGCCAAAGGGGATCCCAAGCTGGCGGTAGAGATCCAGCACAAACCCGTGGAGGCCTACTTCCACCACTACATTGTTGGCCACTGCGAGTTGGGAGACGAGTGCCCGTGTCGCATGGAAGTGATGCGTGTCGGGCCGGCCGGGTTGGAGAGAAAGTCATGATGAGAGCAGTCAACTGTGCGTGAGACCATGAGAATTAATGTGTAGGACGTGAAGGAGCAGTCATTAATGCAAGTCAGCCAGTGCCTTAGAAAGGATGCGCTCAGACGTGAGCGACCGTACGAGGCGCCCACGAACATACCCGCACCCAGGAAGAGAGCACGGCCAAATGATGCCTCGCATTGACGGGTCAAAGGTACGAGTCAAAGTCAGATCTGTGGGTCAAGAATCCGATGTGAGGCACAGGAGACACAATCTCCGAGGAAAACAAGAGAACGAGGGTCAGACCACCTGTACTCCCCGGCCGTCACCGGCCTATCAATAGGTCCAAGACGAAAGTATGACAGACACACGTACGCGAGAAGAGGCCACAGGTGCCCTGCGGCGGCACGACAGAGCATGGTAAGGGTCAAGTGGGCCGGAGCGGGGACCAAAGCGCCCACAGAAAGAATGGTTGCCATGAAAGAAGCGGTCGAACAGCAGCCACCCCCCCCCAAGCGTGAAGAGCAAACGCCCGCGGCCCAGCCCCAATCGCATCCAGCAGCAGGCGCCCGGCACACCGACTGTCCGGACACTGACGAACGGCGCCTCCATTGTGAGCGCAAGAGAAGAGAGCCCTGCCCGATTGAGCACCGAACAAGAAGGCGCATAGGGTGTGGGGCGTCGACGCTGGTGATCGTGCAGGTTGAGAACCGGTGGCCGTTGCGGGAGGGCACCTCGGCATGACGTCTGGTCGTCACGGAATACGCTGCACATGGCCAGAAAGCTTTCTTCGTTGGCGACCCAAGCGCCGCGACACACGTGAGCGGCACCAAACGAGGCGGCGATTGAGGGATGTCGGATGACAGAAGGCAGTGCCACTCAAAGAGCGCACCTGGGCCGCACAAGTGGCGCAGCCAGCGAATCCGAGGCGGATCGCCATAGATATCTGGTGATCTGCAACAATTGTCCAGCAGAAACTCAAATCAAGCCCGTATCAAGTACATGATCGTTCCATATTGAGTTTGTAGTCCCCCTTTCTTGTGATCTTCACTTGCTTTCAATTCAAAATTCAAACCGCCCGGCTCAGAGCGCCACTCTGCTTCGGTGTCGAGCAGCTTCCTTCGCGCTCGCTCGCTGGTTGCTGCCTCCCAAGCCGCTACGATCGCTGTTCGGCTTTGCACTCGTCGCCACCTCTCCCCACGGATGTGCTGAGCCCGAAACCATGGAGTGTGCTCCTCCTATTTGCGTTCAGCCGCACTTTCTACGCAATCCCCAGCGCTTCCGGCAGATGTGCTATCGAAGGAGGTTGGGTGAGCTCCGCTACCAACAGTGTAGTCCACATGACGGCTGAGTGTGTCCTTCGTGTTTTCGAAGCGTCAAGAGACAAGCCGAGTCTCATGCGACCATCGCAGAGAGAGAAGCCAGTCGATGGTTGCTGTGTTTAGCAGACATGGCTAGCAAGTGTGCCAGGGTCCATTGGTCATGACAATGACCAATGACAGGTAGACGTCGATGTTAGGTGCAAGCATGTGCTCTCGGTGCTCCCCCTATCCCCGTCCGACAAGGGGCTCCATCGGCCAAGCGACAATGTTACAGTGGCAGGAGGTCCGAGCGTCGCGACTTTCAATCTCTTGACGAAAGTGAAAAAAGGCAGCCTGGACGCGGTGAGAGGCATTGTGTGCCTGTCGCGGCCGAAATGAGGCGGTGCTCCTGCGGGGAGCTTTGTCCGTAACTGTAGTATGAAGGACCTTCACCATCGCCCATGAAGGTGCCGATATGGAAGGCGAGACCTTTGATCAAGGGACAGCGCAAGCACTCACTGTCCATGAGCCTGTGTTGCTTGTCGTGGGTAGTTCTGACACGGATACATACGGAAGACACTGGACATGCAGGGTGGCTCGCGCTGCCAGCGTTATGCGAAGAACGAGAGCGCGGTGAGGCACAGGGGCGCCATCAAAATGATTGCTCCTACCCACATCCGTCCTGTGCTCCAGCGGCGTTCACCGGCTGTCACGTATCAGTGTCTGGCAGTGACCAGAGAAACCGACGTCATACGATCTGGCGTCCATGCTGCGTCTTCTGCTGGTATCGAATGAGCAGCCACGCACATCTGAGAGATGCTATAGTGCATGCAGCATCCATTTGAGAGAGTTGTGCTTCCAGGGGCTGGCGCATACTGGCACGGTGTGGACGTGTCTACAAATGAAAGTCACTGAACAGCGAAAGAGAAAGACTGGCTAAGAATGAAGAAAGGCCTGGATAGGTAGACCAAGAGTATGGCACTGTGCGGCGCTTCGTCTCCAGCATTGATGTATCACGCACACTGAGGTACCGCACGGCAACCTGCATGTGAGAACCAGTGCAGTACAGTTCCTGGGTCATTGAAAGGCACGCGTGGCACTCACACATCCGCAACGGAGTTCTGTGTGCGTACAGCTCTCCCAAGGAGCAGAATCCAGGTCTAGTATAAGCACAATATAGAAATGTCAACGGCAGGACGAGTTCCACATCTGACATGACCAACGTCAACCTCCAGCTATCTCAGACTTTCTACCGTCGCACATACTCGTCCATAGTAAATAAGAGATAAACAAACTCGGACAGCGCCCTGGTCACAGGTGCGCGGCCCGGCGGCGGCACCATGCGCGCCAGCACCAGCTTGCCTTCCTCCTCAGTCGCAGCGGCGCGGTACGCCGTCTGTAAGACCGCAGGCACGTTGAAGCCGCCATCTACGATACTGTTGATGCGCGCCGGTCCCACGCCAGGCAGCGTGTCCAGCTGCATAGCCCAAATCTGCTGCAGTGTGGTCGCACCGCGCATCTCGCGCACGTACCACTCCCACATTGAGAAGGTCAAGCACGTGTGGTTGTCGTCAGCAGCTCCGCCCGTGCCGCGCCTTGCCGTCAACCAACTCTTGAGTCCGACGGCGCTGCCGAGTCGGCGGCTGTGGACGCGCACAAGGGCCGAAAAGTACGCGGCCGTATCGGTCAGGTCCTCTGCGTACTTGATGAAGAAGCCAGAAGAGACAGCGAGTTCCGCCAGGAAGTTCTTGGCCTCCGCCTGCATGGTGGCGTCGGTATCGGTAACCGCGTTGATGTCGCCCTCCACAACGCACGTGAGCGACTTGCACCCCGACGCTGCCATGTAGTATGTCTGCTCGCGTAGCCGGCCGTCCCGCAGAGAGGCGAACACGTCAGCCGCCGTCTTGCGCTCGATAACATGGTCCAGCATAAGCTCTGTCCCTGCAGGTGGGGCACCCTCAACCGTTGCCTCTCCGGCGGCCGTGACACGAGCGACAAGTACAGCATCGCCGGTCGGCAAGCGCCGCCGCACGACCCGGTTGGCGAGGCCAGGGTTGACAGACAGGCGAGCTAAAAAGGCGTCACGCGTCGGCCCGCGGCCGACAGTCTCCCGGTCGTCGACAATGAGGAAGACCTCGGCGGTGAGCGGGGTGTCAGCAGTCGGGGGCAACGGGTAGGTCAACGCCGACGGTGAAGGTGCATGCGGCATGCCTTGAGGACGTGCGGGGGGCGGCCCGGCGAATGGGCTCAAAGGGGAAGACCGCAGCAGGTCCTCAGCGGTTTGGAGGTGCGTTCCAGCGGTGCTTGTCGACCGTGCGGCGGCTGCAGCAGTGTCCGCAGCGGGCAATTCGACCTCATCGTCCGAGACGACGACGATATCGCTGTCGGCTGCTTCGCGAGCAGGAGCCGACGTGCCAGCGGCCTGGATCTCGTCTTGGCCGAGGCGGCCACGATCCCCTTCGTGACCGTCCCCATCTCGGCGTCCGCCCGTCGGCCGACCGTCGCCACCTCGAACCTCAATGGCACGCCGTACGACTCGTTCCTCAATCTCCGTTGGGAGGCTGCCGACCAAGTAGTCGTTGAGCTCGGCCTCAATTAAGGCAGCGGCATTGCCGTCAGAGAGACCGAGGGCAACCAGGCGGCCCACCAGCAGGGAGTGAAAAGACGTTTCCGAAGAAGGAAGAGCAGTTGGGTTCGTCCGAGGAAGAGAGGGGCGCAATGATGAAGGTGGCGGAAGCTCGGCAGCGCCATCGCCAGAGCCGGCTGCATCGCGAGCATGCTCGGCCATTGTTGGAGAGACGTGGGATAGGGTGTGGGTGCGGGGGGTAACAGGGCGTTCCAAGCGCCGTGGATACGACAGGGACTGAGTTACGTGCGCGGTTGTCGGTGGGCGCTGTTGGTGATGGGAACAGGTGCACCATGGGGCGATGGCGCTTCAGATCGTTGACGGCGCATCTCCACCGGTCAGCGTGGCCCTTCAGGCGAGACCAGCCTCCGCACGCTCTCTCTGGGGGGGTCACTGACGTCCGATGCCGGGCCAGTGAATCACCCCAGCCTAAATTGGTCCTCCAGGAGCAGCGCCGCTGGACGCCTCCTGATGCGCCTGTGAAAGGTACGGGCAATGAATGGGCCACCGGGAGGGCCCCCCATAAAAGGTCACTGCGGCACCTGTGTGCCGCGCAATCTCGCGCCACTTTTTGGTGCCCTTTTCAGGGGGGCCTCAGTCCGATTTCAAGCGACGCGCTCACACGATTATAGACCAATAATCGACAGGAAGTCCGCGTTGAAGTGCCAATTGGCGCCGCGCGGCGCAGCCTCTCATTCGTTTGTTGTTAACCGCAACGCAGGCCGCTTCCACGCGGGGGTGACGACAGTGATCCTCGAAGCCGCTTGGCATTAGATTCAGCACACTCGTGTCAGGCCATCCCACCTCGAGGTCTAAGCGAGGCCTCGCTTCCCACGGACGTCCCAGGCCATCGGCTTGCGAGGTTCTCCTCGAATTGGGCAGTCTCAGCGTCAAGAGTGGTCCAGGGGTACTGTATTCGACGTGGACTCGATACGCCAAGAGTGGGGTGATCCGCCTGGCGGGCCCGCCAGGCTGACCAAGCGTCGCTGTTGAACGCGCGGCTGTGACGTGACCGTTGTAACCGGCACTGCACTTAGCTGTCATGTGAGCTCAGTCAGATTCAGCGCGTGTCTCCAGGCCGTCATTCCACCTCGCCGTTTGGAGGCTGTTGTGGCGTTGGTCTCGTTGTTGTCTCGTAGCTGTCTGCAAGCTGTTGAGCTGGTGATGGCAGCTCGGCAGTTTTGGCGCCTCTTTGCGCCAGACAAGCCGCCACCTCACCACCTTGTGGGTTGCTTTTTGTTGCTTGCTGTACCGGGGATGGGATAGGCCACAGGTAAGCGTGCCAGAAGCTCTGGAGGACAGCCGCTGGTTCGCGGTTCCATGGCACGCTTGTCGGAATGAGCCTAGGTAGGTAGAGAGGACAGACGTCGAGGCGGCCGCGGCACCTCAGTGCGTCGGCGACCGCCGTCCGCTGAGCTGATCCGGCCTACTTTCGCACGTGCAGCTGGTTTAGGCGAGAGGGGAGGCAGGGGTCTGGAAGATCGCGGCGACAGAGTCGTGTGGACGATCTTAGGACAGGGTGCGTGACGAATGCGTGTGAGGGTATTGGATGGGCTATGAGCTGGGGCCACATGTCTCGCTCGCGATGCAGAGACAGGTGCCACCGCCGATTTTGCCACCCATCTGCAGCTCTCACGCCGCGGATGCCTCGCTCGGGCGGTCTTGGCCGGGGTGAGGGCAGCAACGCTGACATCGGAGCGCATGTCGGGGGTTGTTGATAGTGGGTAGTGCGAACTTCCTTGTTTGTCATTCTCGCTAACTGCTTGCGATGTGCGCTGTCGCTTCCCTGTCGGTGTTACCTGTTCGCACGCACACAGGACAAGATGCAGTTCCTGGGCCGGTCCGGCTTTCGGCGGCTGGGTTTGTGGTCTGGGAGGTCCAAGGCCAACGACAGAAAGTGTCATTGTCTAGAGTGCTGTGAGCACGAGGGTGACGAACGTGCCTCTTTCTGCATGGGTAACGTCTTTGATTCATTGTCATGCAGTGGCGGTTGTAACACGTGATTGTCCTTTTTTCTTTTCGGCGCGCTGCAGCGACGGAGGTGCTCTTTGGAGTTAAAGGGATAGATGTACATGAACGGGATTTTATGTTATCGTTTTTGTCACTTCGCCGTTCGAGCAGCTGTAGTTGAGGGTCCCTACAGCGCTTACTCTTGGGCTCATGCTCTGACACTGATCGCTGCCAAGGAGGGAAGGAGACACACAGAAAACAGGCAAGTAGTGTACAGGAGAGGCAAGTGCCAGGCACAAAGAATAAGAATGTGCTCATTAAGAAGCAGAATACGAACCAAGAATCGAAAAAAGACAAGGGAGGGAGTCTACGAGAAAGAGAGCAAGTCAAACGACCACGCGATGGTTGCACCCACGAAGTCGTCCAGAAGCACGACCGCCGAGCGCTTGGTCGCGAGCGGGTAGCGGTCGTTGTACGGGTAGGACACAGACTCCTCCGTGATGGAGCTAAGAGTCACCGCTGCCATGTCCGCGTCAATCCACCTGTTGCTTATCTTGCGACGATCCTTGGCCAGCCGACCCATCGCCACGGGCACGCCAAGCTCCGAAAGCAAAGTGCACTCAGCGAAATTGGCCAACGAGCGGAAGCGTGTGTCCGGAGATGCCTTGGATGACCCCACCTCCTTGATGCCAGTCACGGCTGAAGCGGACTCCTGCGTAATGACTGAGCGGCGCTCTCGGGCCTCGAGCCGGCGGGAGCGCTTCAGCGGAGGCGCTGGGCTCGCCACTGGCACGTCGGCGGCCGCCCTCTTAAGAGTGGCCTGCCGTGAGCGCGTGGATTGTAGAAGGGCATCAGCAGCAAGCCCAAAAGCGGAACGACCACGTCGCGTGCCGATGCCGCCTGGAGTTGACGCAGCGGCATCCGCTTCCACTCCCGCACTTGCTGACGTTCTTGATGGGCCCGCCTTTGCCCCGTCGATAAGGGTAGACGGACGAGCGCCTCTAGATGGGCCATTTGCAGCACCAGGGGTCGAGCCACGTGTTTGTGCGGCCGTGACGGCGCTGGTCTTGTCGCGTGACTGGGCCCTCGACTTGAAGCTGTTCAAGGCACTGGCCCTAGCCACCGTCTTGTCGCTTGCCGTGACGCCGGCCTTGACAGTTGCCATGGCACGCACCTTGACTCCAGCTTTGGTTCTTTTGTTGGCGCCCGCCTTCTCGCCTGTTCGGTTGACCGTCACATCCGACGTGGCAGCCGTCTTAACGCTCGACTGGGTACCCTTCCTGGTACTTGCTTCGGCACCTGGCTTGGCGCCCGACTTGACGGGAATTCGGTCCGGCCGGGAGGCGCTGGCCACGACGGCCGCCCCTGCACTCCGCTTCAATCCTGTCGACGCCAGGCCGCTAGATGGTGCGATTCTGGGAGGCAACGGCGGCCGTCGCGAGGAGGAGCCGGCCCGATTCACCGTACTTGCCTTAGCCTCGCCTCCCGGGACAGCCGCGGCACCGGAAGCTGAGCCGCGGCTAAGCGGCACACCGGCACGGGTGGTAGAATGGTGCGTCGTCGCCTCCGAGCTTGCCACCGACGTCGGCGAGACCTCCTAAGTCGAGCGACCTCCAGCTGGTGGCAGCGACGTGGAACGAGAGGGCGTCGTCGCTGAACATATCGGTTCAGGGGGGGTAGCCAAAGGAGTGGGAGCCACCAATGCGCCTGCGTCCGACGAATGCGACGGAGACGTTGATGTCGCGGCACCAGTTGTCGGCGCAGACAAGACGTCCACAACCGACCGGGCTGACACAGCAGCCACGGCTGCAGCAACGGCAGGAGCGGCACCGTTTCTCTCCGTCGGGGCTCCGCCACACTTCGGCGGCAGTGGCGCCGCCGTTCTCGCGCCAACCCCGGAACATTCTGCAGCTGCCTGTCCCAGCCGAGTGGGCGCTGGTCCAGTCGCGTCGCGCGCGGCAGCCACCACAGTAGCTGGTGCTGTCAGCAGCTTCGGAGCAGCACTCGGCACAGGAGAAGCAGCGGTTCTGGAGCGTTCTCCTGGTGACGCTGTCGTGCTGGCGGGGCTACGTGAGCGGTCCGACACCACCGCCGCTGCGCTTCCACGTGCGGTGTCCGATGCCCGACTGCTGCTGCCAGGAGCTCGCGGCTTCTTTGCCGCCGCGCGTGCAACTAAAGCCGCTCGGAGCTCGGCAGCTGTCTTGCTGGCTGCCGCAGCTGCTGCAGGCACCGTACTTGAGGTGCTCCCAGCCGACCTCAGTTGAGCTGCTGGGTGGTCCGGAGGCAGTGGGGCGGGTACTTCCGGCGGCGCCATCCGCGTCGCGTGCGTCGGTGGCTGCGAGCCACGCGCCACCCATCCTGCCGGGCGTAGGGGGCTGCCCGAAAAGCGGTGGTCAGGGCGCCGCGGCTCTGCATGCTGTCGCGCAAACTCTGACGGGGTAGGTGCAATTCTTGGCGACGCCCGCAGACCCGACAGGCCCGAGAGAGTTGGCCGCTGCACCCCCGTCACCTTGGGTGGAAGCGCCGTCGGCGTGATGGAGTAGATGTAGCGCATGATATCTGCGCAGGCCTTCTCGCTCTTTTCCACCAGCAAGAGGAACTCAGCAACGCGGAGAGGCAGCTTGCTGTCTCGCGCGACGTTGATGTGTGGCAAAATCACCCGCACCGCCCCGTCGGTGGTTGGGTGCTTTGGGTTGGCAAGGCGGAGGAGAGAGTTCTTGACAATGACGCACTGGGACCACAGCTTCTCCGTCCCAACCTGGCGCGGCCACCACGGCAAAGATAACCGTGTCCTCCTCCACGACCACCCATTGGTGACCGCCGCATTGCCAATCACAAGAGCTTTCCGTAGCCGCGTGACCGCCTCGCTGCTCTGAAACAGCGTCGCTGCCAATCGCATAGCCTGCTCGGAGGGAACATGGTCGGCCGGGGCGTGCGTGGCCATCGGCGCGGTTGGCATCCAATCACGTCGGCAACGCTTGACCTTCGCCCGCGGTCGAGAGCGCGCGCCGGCAGCCGCAGCGGCACGCTCCTCCTCGGCCTCGTCGCCGCTGTCGCGATCACCGTTGTTGAGATCCGTCGAGGGATCGCCGACGGTTGAACCAATGGCGGCTCCGCTGCCTCGTGTAGCCGTGCCAGCGGGTGGAAGTGCTCCCGCGCCGCAAGCGGCCGCCGTCGCCGTTCCAGCAGCATCGGCCGGTCCACGTGCTTGGGACCGGCCAACTCCAGTGGCGGGAAGAGGAATGTTCTCCGCCCCATCCGCGTCCAACACGGCCGCTGCAGCCGCTTGCGCCGCGGCCAAACGAGCAGCAGCAGCCGCGGTCAAGCGCACCTCGTCAGCAATGGGTCGAGTAAATTTGGTAGCGCCTCGTGCGGAGCCGTCTTCTTGAGCGGTTGCCCCTTCCCCATACCCCCCCGTAGCCCCCCCCCCCCCCCCCCCCGGTCGTCGGCTGGTCCTTAGCGTCCTCTGGACGTACAGCTCCTCCACTTTCGCGTGCAACGGATCCTTGCCCGCGGACACAAGGAGGGAGCGTCAACGTTGATCTCGGCACGTCCGTCATGATGGAGGCTGCAGTCGACTCCATGCAGGACCCGCTCTCCACGTAGCGATATACCATACTTAGCACGTGGGCCGCGGGGCTAGTGCAGACCGCCTCGTCCTCATAAATCGGCAACCAAAACAGCTTGCCGTTCTTATCGTAGCCCGACACGTGCACGTGCCAGTTGAGGTTGTTGTTGTCCTTGGAGAAGAGCTCAACGATGGTCAAGAGCTGCTTAACCTGCTCCAGTGTGACCGAGCAGACGCGCCGCTCCCCGACGGCTTTCACAAATGAGTCGCATGTGGCGAGCGCCGCCTGGTTGACCGCGTCCGACACCATTGTGCGGGCCTCAGAGACGGAAATTCCAGTGAACACCGGTCCGCAACGGTTGCTCTTCCCTCCCAATAGCTGCCACCACAGGAAGGATCAGTTGGCCAACAGCGGCGTCCCGTCGACCGCTCAGCCGAGTTACGGCTGTCCCCAGCCGCCGCTGGCACGCTCGTGCATGAGTACTGCGACTCGCTCGCGCAATAGCGCGCCAAGCCGACGGAAGCCACGCAGCTGCTGCAGGTGATGGGGTGGACGCAGAAAGAACAGCACGCCCAGTATCGGGGTCAGGCGTCAAGAGGGTACCGGTACCAGCCGACCCACACCGAGGACCGAACCCATTAACCGGCACACAATGCGTGACACACCGCGGCCGTCGACGGTCGTGGGGGCGCGACCTGATTCGGAGCGAGTAGGAGCAGGCGAAGAAGGGAGGAGCCCCATGCAGCGCGCCGCGCCCGCCGCCGCGTCACCGTGGGTGACGGCGACGACAGCGGCAACGGGGCCGCAAGAAGCGGGGCCGGGTGCCGCAAAAGGCGGGCACGCCGCGCAGGCACGCGTGGGCACGTGACCCGGGGACGCGTCGACCGCACGTGGCCTGCCGCCGAAATTGGCGGTTGGGAAGGACCACCCAACGCGGTCGAACGGGCCGCGAATATCAGCGGGTCCCCGAGAGATGCTCCCTTTTTGCTCCGCCGCAGGCCCGGTCCGATCTCGATGGAGAGGTGGCGTGTCTCGAGCCGGGCCCAGGACGAGCACCAAACCGCCATGGTCCATAAACCGCAAATTGCAGGGCCTCGTCCACACTGTAATGATCGTCAGAAAGGGCAGCCGCCATTTGGCAGAAGAGCGTGCCAGATTCTGCAGGCGGTCGAGAGCAATTTGGGGCCGCACAAATACGCCCGGGAGGGCGCGCACGGGTGGGCCATTCCGGGCCTCTCATTGGTCAGACCGTCGGCACGGCCGTCGAGTGGTGTGCACGTGCCGTGCCTAGGGCCGAATGCCGCCTGGAAACGCGTCGAATGGACGCCGTGTGGGCGGGTGGCACGACTGTGCCGACAGATCTGAGGTATTCCTGGACCAGCAAACCGACACGGGCTCAGCCAATCGACTCTACGGTGAGCGGCTCACCAGACTGAATCAGAGAAGACCGCACTGGGTGTGTACGGGGAGAAATACACAAATTTGTCGAGCATATTTATGTCAGGTAATTGTGTCGCATGACCACCGACTACAGACTCGCTTGAAAAAGTACATTGTTGACTGCGCGGGCGATACGCACGGCAGCAGCAGTGCGACGCGCGGGCGCGTGCATCGGCGGCGACGCGCCGGCGCGCCGGCATCGTCGCCCAC
>Ga0115031_1001203_pt1 | contig 19187 bp, 26 predicted proteins | sample Maine_Asex4_meta_FD_87301 | JGI IMG/M metagenome (GOLD analysis project Ga0115031, IMG submission 87301) | Marine algal microbial communities from Maine, USA - Maine_Asex4_metaG | ecosystem: Host-associated > Algae > Red algae > Unclassified | place: Maine, USA | collected 2015-01-05
CGAAGACCGCAACGACAGGCCCCACGCACCACATTCACCCCCGCGCCGCCGCGCCGCCGCCTTGCTGCCGCCGCCATGCCGCGGCCGCACCAGCGCCGCCCCGCCGCCACGCCGCTGCCCTGATCTGCGGCGGCTGCGGCGATTGCACCGCCGCCAACGCCGCGGCGGCCACCACACGTCCGGTGCGGCGGCGGAGCGGGCTTTTACAGCACCCGCCCCGCCGCCGCCGCCGACCGAAACCCCCTCCCCCTCTGGCGACGACCGCACCGACAGCCCTCACGCACCAACGGCCTTGCCGCGCCGCCGCGTCGCCGCCTCGCAGCCGCCGCCTAGCCGCCGCCACCCTGCCGCCGCCACTGCGCCGCCGCCGCCGCGCCGCCGCACCGCCGCCGCGCCGCCGACCTGATCTGCGGCGGCGGCGGCGCGGCAGCGATCGCGCCGCCGCCACAGCCGCGCTGGCCGCCGCACGTCGGGTGCGGCGGCGGGGCGGGCTTTCATAGCACCTGCCCCGCTGCCGCCGCCGCCCGAACCCCCCGCCCCCCCCGCCGAGGACCACCAATAGCCTATGGATGTTGACGACAGCGACGACGCCGTCAGCCAGGGGCTTCCGACCTGTCTATCTCAATTTTGAGATCAAATCGTCCACACTCAATATTTGACGCAGTCATGGGAGTTACACAAAAATCAGAAAAGTTATTGTTGAAATGTACAGTGCCTCTGTTGCTTGCGTAGCGCTTGGCATCGGCCAAAATTGGGCAAACAGCAATACAATTCTTCTCTTGCAAGAACTGTCAAACGAATTGTCGACAATCCGGAAGCTCCTCGCCGGTGTGGCGACACACGCCGCTGCGAACATGCCGGAGGCCCTTTCTTAGCTGCGGCTTCGTTCGTGTGACGGTTCATGTGATGATGTGGGGCGGCCAGTTATTGGCTGCAACGCGAAACAGTGTGATCGCATGTGATCACACGAAGCAACGTCGGAGAAGAACTTTCCGACGTTGCTTCATGTGATCACATCGACCATGAGACGTGCTGGTCGTAACGACCGATTTCAAGTACGAACTTCGACACAATCAGTTCCAATTTGACTGGTGTGATGGACATTCGAGTCCGTCCCCTCCTGCTGGCTGCAGCCAAAAGCGACGCCACAGTCGAGTCGGGACACATTTTCCCCCTTCGTCGGCAGCGCCCCACGCTCCCCAGCCTTGTCCGAATGACCAGCTGGCCCCCTACGCTGCCCTGTGACTGATGGCCGCCTCTCCGTCGCCGTTGCTGTCCGACAGCGTAAATTCGAGGATTCCTCAGTACACCCGCAGCGCGATACAAGCCTACACTACGGGTATCATGGTGGGCCCAAGCTCCGCCACCAACGGAATTCTTCCCCGGTTCTGCACAGCCTGCTGCATGGACCATCCAGGAAGGCTATCCTGGTTCGGCGAACGTGGCGCCGAGGGTTCGATTTCAGGCTGTCTGGTTCGGCAACGAGGCGCCGGCAACGAGGTGAGGGCAACAAAGGCGTGGCCCTCATAGCGCATGTTGAACCACGATGTTCTACAGCATCGGTGTGCGCCCGTGTCGAGCCCAGCAACCGAGCGCTCGAAGTCAGCCCTTGGATCGTCAATCACTTACGTTAAAATCATCTAAAGAATTCTGCCTCACATTGCCACACGAAGAGACGACACACTGCGACCTGTTCAAGCTGAGAGCTCGTCACACGAAGCGTCACATGAACGAAGGAAAGGCTAAGAAAGGGCCTGAGAAGTCGAATCCGCAGCCGACTCGAGACGCACTGCGCTGCATGACAATGTTCGCTGCAACGCTTCCCACCCGCCGCCCTTTCAAACTGCACACCGTTCCCCCCCACCCTCCCTCCGCTGGGAACACACATCGCGGCGCGCGACACGGTAGCTGACCGCAATGAAGGTAGACACTTTCCGAGTGCACGCCGAAGACGATGCCCATGTAAACCTAGCTGCCGCCACCCATGTAGCGCAGGACCGAAGCTGTGCGGACCTCGGCGGTGAGACCGCGGCGAAGTACGCGCGGACGCAAAATGTCCACCAAGGCATCAAACGCGCCGTCATACATGCGCACTGCGCGCTCAAAGGGGGATCGTAACGAGCCCGCATATGGGAAAAAGAAACGCGACTGGTTGTGTATTAGGTGGGTGATAAAAAGATACTCGGGCTAGAGTGTACTACCCCCGCTAGGGACGTCACGAACGCCCCCGCGAGTAGGATGGGGAAAGGGTCCATGTCGGCGGTCGCTGTGCATTGACAAGCTGCATGGCGGTCCATGGCTGATTCGACGGTCGGTCTTGTTCGCGCCTGATGGCAATAGAAATCCTGCGTCTCTGACGAAAACAACTGGGTCCTTGATTTCATCTGCGAGACGGTACGCCAAAGGTCTTTCGCAGATATCCGAGGTCGGACGGACTGGGCGGAGGCGGCGGAAAGTCCAGCAGACGCATGTGATTGGCTGTCGGAGGATCGGGTCCGCTTGCAAGCCGCCGATACGTGGCACGCGCGTCTGCGAATATATGCCCATCACAGGCCCGTGGGCGATCCGAGGTAAGTGCATGGCTCCGCCCGCCGGTCGTCATCCCCCACAGTCCCATCGGCACGAAAATCCCACCCCCCCGCAGTCCGGGCCGGGGGGCCGGTCAGTTCCAGTGGAGCCAATACGGGGACATCACAGCGTATGTCGCGGAAATTTTGCAAAATTCTAATTTCGCATTGCCAGTCGGTTGGCAAGGGCGCCACCCGCACCGACCGACTGCTCTCCTCACTCGACCGGACGCCGCCGACGTGTCCTCGGGCGTCGGCGTCGTCAGCCCCGCGCCACGGCGGACAAGTCCGTGGAAGACAGGAACGAGAGGAGGCGGAGGGGCGAATGCAGCGGGGAAGTGGGAGGGGGGGGGAGCAGGGACGGCAGGAGCTGCGGGCGGTGTGACAGTCTTTGTTCTGTCACGAATGTCATACCCGGGGTACGATCATCTAATAAACTGGAGATAAAATCTCCAAATTCGGGGTAGTTGGCACGCCCATGGCGCCCGTGGATTAGTGGTGAAGATACCAGACTATTATTCTGGGAGGCATGGGCTCGAGACACTGTGGCGCGTTGTCGAAAAATCATGGGATCCGAGCAGGTTCCACGGCAAACCACAGCATGCTGTGACCGTGCTGTGACTGTGTTTTGAAAAGACCTCGCATGCTAAGTGCACCGGGATGGCTGTGGGAGGCAACGGCGATCACAGTAACTTTGATTGCCGTGATGCGAGGGCACACCCAACATCGTCGGTTGCGAACCGCTTTTGCGTATTATTCGTTAAACGTGACATATTTGCCAGGTATGGGCAGGGATAAGAGAAAACCGATCATCCCACCAACGTCGCGAACCTGATATGCGAACCGAGCTACTGGTGAGCCAGATATACGTCCAACCGGGAAATATGCCGTTGATTCGCAGGAGGTCCGCATGTCTCCATCGGCCGACCATACCACTGGCGTTTGGACAGACGTTTGTGCATTTCCGAACGTTTTGCGAACCGAATCTGTCTACAATTGTGCCTAAAGGGGGGTCGAACACCCAAATCGGGACGATCGCAGACAAACACACATTGCGATATCGATCGCACAGGCGTCTCGAGATCTGAAATCCATGAATATGCGGTCGTGCGGGGCGAAAGATTCCGTTCGAGGCGCCGGCGGCGCTCATGGTCGGGCCTTGTGGAGGGGGGGGCGGGCGGGACACGGTTTTTGATGGTGGACATCCGCCGCCACGCGCGATTCTGGGTCGGCCCCCACACGGCTGAACGGTGTGCTTAGTGGGGGGGGGCCGCCTAGAGGCACTGTTGCACGGGTGGGCGCGCGGCCGCAAAGCGGTCGTGCAGCGGAAATCTTTGGTGGGGTGGCCCCCAGTTTACGCGCTGCTGGTGCCACCGACCTGCGCTGGGAGCCGGTAGGGGGGGGGGTTCCGCGCAGCGCATGATTGTGTGGCGGGCATGTGACAGTCCACGCTCAGACGCACTATTGGGAATGGGCACTGCATGGGGGTTTTCAGGCAGCGCCGCGCAGCCCAAAGTTTTGGTCACGCGGCCGCCACCGTAAATGGCAGCACGATCACGGGACCTGCCAATTGCACTTTCTGTGGGGGGGGGGGCGCGGAGGGACTGATCGACTCGGTACGCCCGCCATCAGCGGCGCGTCGATCACAACTTCGTCGTCGGGGGGACCGCGATTGCGGCTCCGCCGTCGTTGGGGTTGCCCATCTCGTGTCCCCTTTCTGCCCGTCTGCTTCGCCGGCGCAGCGGCCGTGAGCGGCCGTGAGCGGCCGTGTTGACGGCCGCCTTTGCGGCCGCTTCTGCGGCCGCTCTAGCTCTCCTGACGTCGGCTGCACTTGTGGATGGAGATGAACGCGTCTACTGATGATGGGTCTGGGTCGCCGAGCGATGACGGCAGCGGGGAGTCGGAGGGCTCCGCGGACGAGTTGCTTTCGGCCGCCGTCGCAGCGCAATCTGTGTTCCTGATGCGCCGTCATCGCAGGAATGTGGCGCAACGAGCGCGCAGACGGCAATTCGTCGGGTCTGTGGCCGGGCGGCGTGCCAACCGGCCACGTGGTTTCGACTAGGGTATGCGCGGCATCATGCGGGAATATTTCGGTGTGGATGGGCAGCCGCCTGTGTATGAAGAAGAGACGTCTGATCGTCGCTTCCGTGTGCCACGGTCTGTTTTAAGCGCATTTAAGCGGCCATCCGCGACTGGCCATTTTGGCGGCAGAGCATCAATGCGACGGGGCGGCCACAAGCTTATGCTCTGCAGAAGCTGGTGGCCGCCTTCCGTGTCCTCGCGTACGGGGAGTCGTATGATTGTGCTGATAAGTATGTCCGGCTGTCCAAGTCTGCAATTGAGGTGGCCACCAAGAAGCTGACTGACTTGATTGCTGCAGAGTGGGAGCCCGTCTACCTGCGGCCCCCTAGCGCCGAGGAGGTCAAGCGCATATTGGAGCGCAACGCAGAATGAGGCATGCAGAGATGCATCTGCAGCCTCGACTGCTCGCACTGGGAGTGTGCCGCGTGCCCAAAGGGGCTTGCTGGGTAGTATCAGAACCGCAAGAAGTGGCGCTCCATTGACATGGAGACGGTTTGTGATGAGGACATTGACATTTGACATTTCTGTATCGGGGCGCCGGGGAGCCTCAATGACCTCATCGTGTTCCGCATCTCACCGTTGTATGTTGATGTGGTGGAGGGTGCGTGGCTGCCGAAGTCTTTCTCTTTCTGTGTTTATGGTCTTTCACGTCGTTTGTTGTATTAACGTACTGACGGTGTGTATCCGAAGTATCCATTTTTCGCTTCTCCGTACCCCAACCCCATCACACCCGCAGAAAAAAGTTTCAGCCGGCTCTAGGAAGCGCTGCGCAAGGATGTCGAGCGGATATACGGAGTTCTGACCGCGAGGTTCCACACTCTTCTGCACCCTGGCCGCTTTGGCTCTGTTTATCAGATGATGCTTGCCGGAAATGCGGCCGACATTCTGCACAACATGGTCGTTGAGCAGAGGCGTGGCGGGTATGTTGCTCATGAGCATATCGCGGCGGCGGCGGCCGCAAGGGTTTTGGAACTTGCGGCCGCCGCCCGCTTTGGCCATGCCGGGAGCGCAGACAACGTCGGCTGGAATGGCGATGCGGGATCTGGTGCGGCGGCCGCCGGCGATGTCGCCCCGGTGGCGGCCGCCGGCGGAGACCCCTTCACAAGCGCCGTTTGGCCGCGACGAGCTCGTGCCGATGGCGCGGCTGCCGCGGCCGCCGGCCTTGCCGCTGCGGCGGCGGCCGCCGGCGATCGATCGTCAGAGGGCGTCGGCGGTGGCAGAGGAGCTGATGGTGCGGGCGCCCCCGCCGCCGCCGCCGGTCTCGTTGGCTCAGCGGCTGCTTCCGGCGGTGGCTCGCCAGCACTCGTGGGGGGCGGTGGAGGAGTTCAAGGAGCGGGCGCCGCCGCCGCGGCCGCCCCTTCTGGTGGCTCGGCGGCCGCTGCCGGCGGTGGCTCGCCAGCAGGCGTGATGGGCGGCGGAAGAACTGGTGGTGCGGGCGCCGCCGCCGCGGCCGCCGACTTTGGTTGCTCTGTGGCCAGCGCCGGCGGTGGCTCGCCAGCAGGCGTGGGTTGCGAAGGACGCGGTGACGGTGCGGGCGCCGCCGCTGCGGCCGCCGAAGTTTGTGGCTCGGCGGCCGCCGCTGGTGGAGGCAGGGTAGCAGGCGTGATGGGCTGCCGAGAAGCTGTTGGTGCGGGCGCCGCTGCCGCGGCCGACGCTTTTGGTGGCTCGGCGGCCGCCACCGGCGGTGCCTTGTCAGCGGGCGTGGCGTGCGGCGGAGGTTCTGATGGGTCGGGCGCCGCCGCTGCGGCCACCGGCTTTGTCGGTCCGCCTGCGGCTGCGGGAGGTGGCTCCGCAGCACACGTGGGTATTGGAGGAGGCGCTTTGCGTGCGGGCGCCGCCGCCGCGGCCGCCAATTTTGGTGGCTCGGCGGCCGTCGCAGGCAGTTGCTCGCCAGCAGGCGTGGGTGGCGGACGAGGTGATGACGGTGCGGGCGCCGGCGCCGCGGCCGCCGCCTTTGGTTGATCGGCGGCCGCCGCCGGCGGTGGCTCGCCAGCAGGCGTGATGGGCGGCGGAGGAGCTAGTGGTGCGGGCGCCGCCGCCGCGGCCGCCGACTTTAATTGCTCGGCGGCCGTCGCCGGCGGTGGCTCGCCTCCGGGCGTGGGTGGCGAAGTAGGCGCTGATGTTTCAGGTGCCGCCACCGTGGCCGCCGGTCTTGTCAATCCGCTTGCGGCTGCGGGGGGTGGCCCCACGGCCGCAGGAACGGCCGCTGATGCGGCCGCCGCAGCCGCCGCAGCTCCGCGTTTGGCGCCTTTGCCGCATGCTCTCGTGGTTTTGGGCGGCGCGTACCCCCCTCCGGTTCCTGTTCTGTTCCAGTTGTGGGCGCGGCAGATCGCCACGGATAGATCTGAGTTCTTCTGTCTCCGCGACGGTCTGGCTGCTCATATCTTTCTTCATCGCGGTTCCTTTCTGGAGCCGTATCTGTAGCGTGCACAGATTTTTTTTTGCCATCATTGCGCTTTTGTTTTTCTCCACACATTTGCACGTCTACAGCGGCCACTACGCCGAACCGGGATAGCAAAGACTCTCGGAAGGCCTCCGCTTTATCTAGGAAGACGGACAAGGCCGCCGCTCCGTCTGGCGCAGGCGGATGTCCGCGAGTGTCTTATTTTTTCATGCTGCAGTATGAATGGTGTACAAGTAAGGGGATCGCGCCGTGCTTGCCTCTTGGACAGAGTCACAGGGTCGGACAGAGTCGGCTTGTAGGAAAAAAAAAACCCAGCGAAGGGGAAAAAAAAACCGTGTATGATTGTCGTGCAATATTCGATGCAGTAGTCGTGCACTCCACACGCGAAGAGACGCCACCGTCACAAATGTCAACAGAGATGCAACTAAGGCCAAGTCACCATCCGCGCAATCGCTGCCACAGGTACCACAGGCAGCATCCTTCTCGTCGTCGCCCTACTCGCCAGCGGCCACATTATGCGGCCGCGGCGTCATGAAACGGCCTGGACCCGAGACGGTGTTCCTGGCCGCCGTGAAGCGGGCCTGCTTGGTATGCATCGAGCTTCAGCCTCGCCACTTCCTCCGCTTGACCGCGCCGACACCGGCCGAGGCCGCAGCGCGGCACGCAACGGCCGCGCTTGCGGCCGGGGCTGGTGATGCGCTGGTACGCGGCGACGCGTCGACGCCGCCACTCGGGGAAGATGCAGACGGAGGCAATGCGGCCGCACTCGCGGCCGCGCCAGACACCGGGCACCCGACCGTGAGGTCAGCGGCCGGCGCCAGCGCGGCCGCTTCGCCGCCGTTCGCAGCCACGCCGCCGAAAGTAGCGGGCGCTCTACCAGACCCGAGAGACGCGGCCACACCGCTTCTTGGAGAAACTGCATATTCTGGCGATGCGGCCGCACTTGGAGCCCTACCTGCGGCCGCACCCGCCGCCGCCTCAGCGGCCCCGGTAGCCGCCGCAGAGGTGCCCGACATAGACGGCGCCGTTGTTGTCGAGCGGGAAACGAGCCGTGACTCCGCTGGCTTGACCTTGCACAGTCTTGCGTTGGAGAGCAAAAGCCGCCGATTCGTCTTGTTCTTGCGCCACTGCTCCGACTCATCCGTCTAAGGTACGTACTTGGCCTTCTCAAAGTCGATGCCGGCGCGCTTGATGGCTGTCTGAGACAAGGACTTGAGGGCGGCCGCTGTCGTGGCGGCCTTCCTTTTGGATAGCAATGTCAGTCGAGGCCGCCGCTTTGGCGGCCTTCGTACCGATAGGCTCGTCTTGGAACAGGCCGCGCCGCCTGCCGACCGTGGAGCCCGAGTCGTACTCCTAAATGGCCTCGACGCTTCCGTCTGGCACAGGACGGCCGCCGCGAGTGGCGACCGCCGTGGCGGCCGCCCCCGACGCGCCGCTGAATTTGTCTAACTTACGCATGACCTTCCAACACTTGACCCAATCGGCTCCTCTTTCGCCGCCCGTCTTCACCACCAGCACAAGCGCGTCCTCGTCGTTGACGTCCACCTGCACGGCCTCATACAGGTTCTCAGCGTAAAAGTGCGCGGTGGCCATGCGTATCAGGTCCTCGTCGGTCAAATTGCCCGTCATCTGGCGCCGTCCAACGGCCACCATAGAGAATCAAAAGCGTTGAACGTTCTCAAAAACTGAATACCGCAGTTCGCGGACGATGGCGGTGTCCGTGCGCGCCCTGCGTACAGGGCCCATCAGGCAATGTGACTTATACCTGTTGACCATTGCAGCGGCAAAGGTTGCTCGGCTCTGGTCGGGGTCGACCACCGGGTCTTGCGTCACCGCAAACCAGACCTGGCGGAGTGCCACTTGCTCTGGCGCGGTCCATACGCAGCCGCGTCTTCTGCCCCTGGCTGTGGGGGACTCCTTGTCGCCGGCGGCGACGGCGTCGGCTGTGGCAGCGGTTGCTGAGGAGGAAGGGGACCCGCAACTGTCCACGCCTCCACCGGGAGCCGCTGCACCCCCTCCGTGTATGAACCCGCCTGGGTCGGCGGGTGCTGCACCCCCTCTATCGCCGACCCCGCTTCCGCCGCCGCGGCCGCCGTCGGCGGCCGCGCCTCCGGCTGTGCTGCAGATCCAGTCGCGTAAGCCGCCGCTAACGCGTCCGCTTCGTGGCCTGATCGGCTGAGCCACGCGGCGCTGCGAGACTGTGCTGCGCCGCCTTCGCCTCTTGCAGCGTCAGGGGCCGAGAGACCGGTGGCGGCTGCAGTGACAGCCTGTTCAGCGCCTCGCACCCCTGCAACCTCTGCACCGCGGCGACCGGGAGGGCAGCGCCCTCCAAGTGCTCCGCGCCTGCCCGCCCCGCAGCCGTGGACTGCAAGCCCGGAATCGGTGTCGAGGGGAGCATCTCAGACGCCGCCTTCACCGCGTCCGCCGGCGCCGATTGGGCCGCCAAGTGCATGTTCACGTCCGAGGTCTCGCCCAAGCCCTGTTGACCGCCCCGCGACGAGGTTGTATGTGCGTCGTGTGACGCTGCGGCTTGGAGGGGCCTCAACATGACCGTCAGCGCGTCAGTCTGCGGCCATGGCGCCGGCGTCGGGGGCTGCCCGATCGGCGCCCACGCCGGCCGCGTCCGAGGCGGCGACAGGTGACCTTGGATAATCTGCTGCTGCCCGTGTCGCCGCGTGTCTCACCCATTGCTCTTCTCCAGGGAGTCCGGAATGCCCTCTCGAAGCAGCCATTGCGCCGTCCGGTCCCCGATGTGGGCTCTGCGGGCACGCTCCTGCAGCTCCCGCAGCTTTCCTGCAGCTCCTGGTTGAGTTGGTGGCCGCGCTCGTTCCGAGAGACTTGCGGGACGAGACGGTCCGACAGATGGCCACGTCGGCTCAGGAGGTCCTTGACGCGGAGGGCTCGGGGTCTTGGCGGCCGTTGGGGCGACGGCCGCCGGGTTGCAGAGAGTACACCTTTGCCAAGTGGGCTTGGCGGTCGCGCCGCGGGCGGCCGCTAGGTGGACCCAGATGCGCCTTGATGAGGGGAGCTTTCCGGACCTGATTTTGACGGCCGGGCGTGGGTACGGGGCGCGCTTTCCCGAGGTGAGCTCGCCGGTGGCTGACGACTTCGCGACGGCTGGCATGCGCGAGTGCGGCTTCACAGCCACGCGGGCGCCGGCCGCCAATGAGGGGGACCCAGGCCTTGACGAAGCGGGCTCGGCGGCCGCTGCGGCGGCGGCTGCCAGTCGAAAGAATGCAGGACTTTAAGGGGCGGGCTCGGCGGCCGACACGGGCCCGGCCGCTGAGCGGGGGGACGCAAGCCTTGACGGGGACGGCTTGGCGGCCGACACGGTCCCGGACGCCAATCGGGGGGACGCAGGCCTTGACGGGGCGAGCTTGGCGGTCGACACGTTCCCGGCCGCCAATCGGGGGAACGAAAGCCTTGATGAAGCGCGCTCGGCGGCCGCTGCAGCAGCAGCCGCCATTCGGAAGAGCGCGAGCCTTGGCAGGGCGGGCTCGGCGGCCGGCACGGTCCCGGCCGCCTGTCGTGAAGACCTGGGCCTTGCCGAAATGGGCTGGGCGGCCACGTCGGCGGCGGCCGCCACGCGAAGGGACGCGGGTCTTGACACTGAGGGCTCGGCGGTCGTGACGGCAGTGGACCCAGGCAAGGAGGGTTTACAGCTCGAGGTGGTGGTGCATCGGCCCCAGCTGCTCGTGACGGAGCCTCTGAAATGGGCCTAGTGCGCGCCGCGCACGGAAACGGGAAGGAAGGCGCGCACAGGGGATGATCGTCACCGACGCTCAGCGTGCATCGGCACACACGGCACAACTCCCGCAGACCGCGCCGGCGCTCCGTTTTTGAGATCGAACGCGGCGCGCGAAGAACCATGTTGCCGAAGAGTCCGGTCCTCGCACAGTCCGACGCCTCGTGGAAAGCGAGCGAAAGGCGGCCACTTGTGCACAGAGCGGCTGCCAAACAAGTAAGGCACCCCGCCTCCCGCCGCACACTCGTCCAAGAACGGTCGTGTACCGGAGGCGGCCACAGAGAAAGACGGCCGCCAAGAGCAGCGCGCACGCGAACACGGTGCCGTTGCGGCCGCCAACGACAACAGCCGCCGAGAAAACGCGCGCGGACATGCACGTCCTTCCTCCCGTGTTGCAACGCGGCCGCAAACAAAGATGGCGGTCACTACGAAGCTCGCGCGCACGACGTCTCCTCTCCCGCGCTGCAACGGCGGCCACTGGCGACGATGGCGGCCACACGCAGGCACGCAAATGCACACGGCTCCTCTCTCAGAGCCGAACGGGTCACGGCGCCGGGGCGGTTGCCCCCGGCGCTGCGACCCCACCCACAAATGGTCCACAAACAGAGTCTTCCCACAACGCAACCGACCGTTTAAGTTGGTCCCGCGGCGCCACCACCCTTCCACTGCGTAGAGGATCACAGAGGGGCCTGGAGGGCTCCACCGCGACCGTTCTCGACGGTCTCGCAGGTGACACGACCCCGGCGTACGCCCGCAAAACAGTCGGCAGCCCTTGATCACCCCCTCGCTGGAAGAGAATCGGGCGGCCGCCTTTCTTTCCTGCCACGCTCAGGGCCAAGCAGGCCATGTCGAGCATGATGCTGCGCTCCACACGTGGCCTGCCGGGCCCGTGCGTCTCATTAAAACGCCACAGAGTCTCCTGCGACTCATAAGCCGTTCACGGTGGACGGCCAATCGAGGATATGGCCGGGTGGTGCACAGCGAGAGTGCGTCTGACCAATGAGCATGCGGATCGCTGACACAAAAATCGGAGGGGGTCGCACAGTTCTGCCGCCCTTCAAGAGACGCAATCGTACGTGGCCCCTGCCACGTCTCGGCAGACTCGCAGGCCGGGCCGTCCGACCGCCTCAGGCGGCCGCGTGGGAGCCCGCTATGAGTCACGGTGACCGGCAGACACCTCGCGGCCGCCTCACAAGCGCTCCACAATGCAGTCTCGCTAGAGGTGAAAGCGTCACCAGATTGCACGCTCAATGTACGCATGCCAACTGGAATGGAGCAATCAGAGACCGACATATCACTGCAGTCGGTCGTGAAATACAACCGTGCCGCGTGATGATGAGAGATACTGCCAACGTGTCTCCGACATTTGTGCGTTTGACGTCTTTGTGTCTACTCGATTGCAAAACCTTACGGCATATCTCGCTGCGTGTCTCACTTGACCGTGTTATTTACTGACAATTGCGGCCCAGATCAACGTGATCGCAAGGTCGATCGATGGTATGTTTGCTTGAATTTTGGCATTGGAAGGTCGGAATGTGGACAACTCACACGGAAGCCGTTCGCAAGCTCCAGTTCGCAGGTCCTCAAGCCAGCAACGTCACCTTCTCCGTTTCCCATACACTGCGATCTGCCGACATAAAAAAACAGGCACTCTCGATCCGAGCGGAGCGGGTTCGCAGAGCCTGCGCATATTGCTGCTCAACCGATTTTGGCCGCTCACCGGCACACACGCTTCGCCCTTAACCGGTTCGCAGATGGTTCGCAACCGACGCTGCAGGTTTTGCTCTGAGCTGCTGTAAACTGCTGTGACTTGCTGTGAGCCTTTCTTGGATTCGATCATTCTTCGGCGACGCGCCTTACTCTCCGATGTCAACCTTTCAAGAACTTCCAGGCGGCTGACAGTAGCAGATGCTTATTCTGTCAAATTTGGTGGAGCAGCAGAGGATTAGAACAAGCGCCGTCGTCCAGAATTACGTCGTCGTACCGTCGCTCCACGAAAAACATAGCACTCGGCCGAGACCAATAGTACCATCGACATGTCACATGTGCCACATTGGCATTCGACACTTCTGCGATTCGGACTACACCTCTAACATCGCTCGAGCGGAACCAGACGGATCAGCGATTCTAGGCCCCGAAGGGTGATGGTGAAAGCTCGATGCCAGTCGGTATTTACAGTTGAAAAATGTGATGGCCAGCTCACTTGTGCCGGACTTTCACACTCGTGGCAGCCTTGTCGGGGCTGTGGCACCATAATGACCACCGCACGCACACGTGGAAGACACTATTGCGGATTGCCGGAAATTGTTGCATGAATTGTTGCCTCTGCGGTGACCTCTGACGTGGGTGCAGGCTCTTAGTGCCCTCTCAGCAAGAGGTTCGACCAATGAGTGGGCTCTGCTGCACCGCGTCTCAGGAGGGGCCCCTTAATAGATGCTCCACTTGTCTCCGGCTCAAAAGAGGCGGACCAGGAGTCCACGGCTCTGTATTGTGAACGAACTTCCTTTCTCTTCGAGAACAGTTCATGGGTCATGCGGCCGCTGTCTGCTTTGCACGAGCCGACGCCGCGCCGCTCTGGGACGAGCGGACAAATTGGTTACTCCTGGGCCAGGCCCGCAGCAGAGTCACACAGATTCGACTGTACACCGATCACCAACTTAAGAATTGCTGGAATTCAGCTGAGGACCATGGCACAGCTGAACATCAAGTCAACAGGAATCATGTGCAATCCAGTGATGGACCCCGACCGGAACGTGGACCGGTGCTCAATTATTCAGGACAGATTACGATCAATAGTGGAATCGATCGTCGTGTCGCTATTCAGCCCGGGTTGGCAACGGAATGCGATCGTCGCCATCCACCACCCTGCTGAAACCGCCGGGGGTGGCTGCGGCGTTCGAATGCCGCAGGCACTCGAAAATATGACGGACTGCGCGTGAGTGGCCGGCTGTTATCAAAGTCGACTGGTGACCGCTTGGTGCCGCGCGGCCTCGCTGTAGTGTCGGTCTTTCAACAGCAGAAGGCTGCCAGGTCACGACAGGTCGCCCCCCCCCCTCATGGATCAGAATTGGCAGAGTTTTTGACGCGCAGGGGATTCCTCAGGCACTGGTGGTGCGCATCCCTCATAGCCATCCACGTGTCGTGGAGCGGCCTGATCGGAAGCACGATTGTGTCCTTCGTTACAGTAAGAGCGCAGCGACTTCTGGCTTCAGTTTGTGCCCGCCGACGATTGGGTAAGAACATTCGAATCGTCGGGGAGTCCTCGTCACCGCCATCGTCGCTTATTATCGCACAGAGTGACGTGCCGCCATCGCCGACCCCTGTTCGCCGCGGCTGTGCCGTCGCGTCCGCTACATTTGCCGTCCCCATTCCCGGGCCTCCATTGTCTTCTCGACCACCCACCCACTACAAAGCTGTCGCACGATGTACTTTATGATTTCTGCGTCACCATGCGGCCATTCCCCGTCGCCAACATTAAGACCGCCGAACACCGCGTGTTTCATGGTCCTCGTGTGCTCTTTGTGTTTTCTGACAAAGCCACCGCTGCCTTTACGCTTTCGCACTATCTCCTGGCGCTTTGTTGTCACGTCATGCTTTTGAATGCTTTGTACTTGTCTTTTCCACCGCGCGTGTCCAGAAACGGTCGCGCCGCCATCGTCACCTCGATACGGCGCAGAGGAAGAGGACGACGATCGCAACTTTGCCCGCGCCGCCGTCGCCGGCAAGCGGCAGCGCCAGCCACACCGCGTTTCAAAACATCAGGTACGCCGAAGTCGCCTGTGGAGTTGAACACTTGGCCTTAGTGTAGCTACATCTCGTCGACTGCTCCAGCAGACTTTTGCGGTTTTTGACGCGACGACCGCTGTCCTCCGTTGTGCCCACGTCCTCTTCTTTTGCTTGCTCCGCGTACCGTGCTGTTAATTTTGATGCTCTGGTTCCTTTTCTTACACGAAATGCTGTGCAACAGCCGTATCGAACCATCACCGTCATGTTCATACGGCGTGGGGCCAACAGATGACGGCGAGAAAAACGTTCCTCAAAGATGCGGCCGGTGGACGGCGGCGACGTCGAGACTGCTGTTATAGCAGGCTGGTACGCCAATCTGCGTGATCAGGCGAGTAAAGGAAGCCGAGGTGGCTCCGGTCCAGCGTCTCCTCTCGTTGATTTTTTTGTTCGGCCACTGACACAAACACCGCCACACTCCCCCATCGCGGTCGCTGGTGAGCTGCTTTCTCGATGCGCTTTCCGAACTGGTGTGTGCTGTTGGATGCTTTGAGATACACTGTCCAATCCGCAGCTGCACGAAACTACGCCCAAAGCTCATCGTGAGCTCACTACGGCGCGAAGGAGGGGGAAGGAACGACGAGGACATTGACGAAGGCGCAGCAGTCGGCGCGCAGCTGCTTGACCGCTGCCGCGTCACAGAATAGCAGGTTCGACAAGCTTTGTTGTGTGGTGAATATTGGCAGGTCGTGCAGCTGTCGCCGTTCGTCTTCTCAAGCTGCATTTTCCATGTGCTGATACGACCGCTGCTGTCGTCCATCGTTTTTGTGTCCTTCTTTCCGTCTGCTGGTTGCGTTATCTGTTCCATTATGTTCTTTTGATTGCTGTGGACCACTTTCTTTTCGAATGAACAGATGTAAAGCAACTTGTGGAGATGGTATCATGGAGCGGGGTCGCGTAAGGGGAGGGTCAGCAATGACAGAGGCGTGTGCCGGCACTACCTCGATGTCCGCCGGGCGCTTTTTCGGAAAGTCTCCCAGCGAGCATGGCGTCAGCTCTGCGAGTGCCCGAAGACGAAACCAGAAAAGATGGAAAGTTGCCGTCAAGGCCGATGTTAGGGACTTCTGCTTGAGGTCGTGAGCATCAGGTTCTCGATATGATTGTTATCGCAGAACGATTGTCTCCATTGCAGCTTTATGTGTTGCAGTCTGTACTTGTAGAACCAAGTGGAAAGCTCTGTACCGAACAGCGCTCTCCGCCCTTTGTAGTGCAACATATGCAGCTAGCTACCCATCAGGCGTCACATTGCTGTCTCGTGGAAGAGTCAACCGTTCTTTCCTGGGTTGTCACACGCACCACGCCTGTGCTTTGTGCATCCATTCAGGCATCCCCCTGTCCCAGACAGTGTGCAATCCCGTCACTATCTGACTACCGCGTGTTCTCGACACACGCGCCAGAAAAGTTGGATTCTCCCATGCTGTACGACAACGACGTAACCCAGAGTAAAAGGGACTCAGAGGACATCATGCAGTTTTCCCTTTGGCTGGTCTCTCCCGAGTAATCATGGCACCTGTTGTCTGCGCTCGTCCTAATCACTGCTAAATTCAAAGCAGCGGCTACGATGGCTTTGAATAAAACCTCATCCGCTGTCATTTGCTGTTGTCTGAGGGACGCTACTTCGTGTTGTCGAAAAGTTTGTCAAGCCCGCATGTGAGGCCAATTTCCGCGTGGGCAACGAATACTTGCAGATGCATCTGGTGCAGCGAGCTGCAGTCCTCGACTGTATTCCAGACGGGCCCGTAAATTCCGCCCAGACGCACGACGATCTACGCTTCGTTTCTAGCCTAGCGCAGAACGCCGCTGACCAGGGCAGGTGGCAACGGTCGACGCGAAGCGCTCCGTGCACAAGCCGGTGCAGAACCACGCTCTGGCTTCGCTTTTGACCCCGAAATTTCCCAGTGCGACGGCAGGTGTCACGCTGTCACCGATGTCATGCGAGCTTTGTTTTCGGGCGCCTTTGACAGCAGACAATAACATGCCGCGGTGCGTGTTGCGAAGGGGTACCTTGCCGCGAGTAGAGCCACGGGCACGCCCGCCGCTGCCGCAGGGACGGATTATCCTTGTGGTCACGTGACTCACGTGACGCGTTCTATCAGCTACCGCAAACGACGCGGCGAAAGCCCATGCCGCAGCGTCTGATCAGATGCTTGAGGTGCCCGCGGTTATGGCCGGCGCTCCCTGATTATCTCAGTGACTCCATCTCCTCTTGTGACGTTGCTCCCCTCAACGCCGAAGGCCGGTGAAGATGAACGCTGGTGCTGTTCTTCATGCCGTGATCGCTTCAGCGCGAGATGTGGCTGGGTTCTGGCGCCGCTGTCGATCAGCGCGCGCCGCCCTTCTCTCGTTGCTGCTTTCCGGCTCCATACTCTCACGAATCAATCAACTCGCCTGCGTTGGCCCTCTTCGCGCTGTGCCTGACGCCGCAGCCCGGCCACGCCTGCTGACCACATCTCGGTCGTACCGTCTGCGGCCTCTACCACTGCGCTGTATTGTCGTCATACCATCGCCTCCCCAGCTGGCTGCGGCATACAACCCCTCCTGATGCCATCGACCACCACGGCTGCGTGCGGCTGTGGCCGCCGCCCCCCCTTCCACTTCGTCCGTCGCCAGCCAGCGCTGACGGCGGCCACCGCTGCCGCCCTGTCCGCTGTGGCAAGGCCGCTACCTCCCCGCTGCGTTCATCTACCCTGTGGCTCGCGGCTCCAGGCGGCGCCCCCCCCATTCCATGGCGCAGTGTTTCCCTCACGGAAGTCTGCTGCCACCACTGACCTTCACGCTCTGCGGCGACTGACCCTTACCGTTATGAGCGGCGTGCAAGCAGTGGAGACCTCGATGGTGGGGCTTATCGTGTCGGAACGTCGGTGCCCTAGCTGTATGTGGCTCAGATGTACGACGGATGGTGTGCGCAGATGTATCTCCACCCCTGGTGTCGTCAAGTAAACCTGATATTTTGACCACAAGCTTGGGACAAACCACTGGTCCAAGAGAGTAAAACTCTCCTTGATGGTGTTCTAATTGTCAACGCATGCCTGCTGCACTCGAAGGCGGGACGACTGGCCTCCATCAAGCAGACGACGTTATACAAGGACTTGGCATGCGGTCTCATCGACAGAATTTTCGACTCAGCGGGCGTGCGGCTGCGTGCCCGAACTATTGTGATTGATCCCAAGCTTCTGTCGAGGTACAATGTCGGCCTGCACTTCACCCCGACGAACAAGCGGCTCCATCCATCAGCGGGGTTGTCCCGGGTTGCTTTTTGGCGCAGCGCCGATGTTACGTGTGCACCACCCAGACACGCGCGCTCGTCTGCTTCGCGTGCAATCGCCGGGACGGGGGCGAGAAGCTTGTCTGTAGATCCAAGACCGGGCCTAGTGCTTTGCATCTCACGTGCTTTCCGTGCACGACTCAGTGCTGTGACGTTCCTTGGATGTCCTGCCTGTCTGAGATATTTCTGGCGCCGCGGGAGAAGAGGGAGAAATGGGTGTAGACGATACCGTACATCACTGTGTCTGTTTCCATCTTGCAAAGACGCATCAAGTCCAACTGTCCAGGAAGGAATCGTCGGTTGTCTGGTGCAGATAGTCGGCACATGGCAAAAGCGGGTGGGCGGGAGGGGGTGCGTGCTTGAGCAACTAGGGGCGGTCCAGTTCGTGGAGTCGAGGACCGATCTTCGTCATGTACTTTTGTCCCAGACCACATGTAGTGCCGCTCTCGTGAACGGTGCCATCGACTTTATATGGAGTGTGGGCCGGTTGATTCGGTAGAGGGTGCCTGGAGACCTCGAGAAGCACAGGTGACACCCTGTAACGACGTCTTTTGTATGTAGGCTGGCCGGAATCGACAACATCTGGATGAGATCAAGCCAGAACACTGTTATAGACTGATCCCAGGGCGTGGTAGAATCGACACTGGTTGAAGCCTACCGTACCGAGCAGGATTCGTAGCGCCCTGTGCCGACAATTGAACCAGCCTGAAGTTCGTGGATTGAGTAAGACCTGAGCTGACGCGCAAGGCACAACAACGTTCTGAAGACCTGTTTAGACTCCTGCGCAGCGCAAGCGTCGCGCCGACCCCCGCTCCTGACGCTGCTTGTACCGTGGGAACCGTTGACGCCATCATGGTGCAGTCAAAGACGTTGTCATTATGGTGCTGTCCACTGTTCTTTCCTGGGCCGGCCGTCGCACAATGGCTAAAGACCAGGACATAGATATTGCTGCCGTCTGACCCGTGAGAGCGGTTTGTGATGGAAGTCCCTAGTATCTGCCTGCCCCTTCAGCGCTGGTTGTTTTGAAAACGACCCTGCCGATGTGTGGCTATCACGCCATCTTTTTGCTGAGCGCCGCTAGTTGGACCGGACTCTTTATGGAGGCCGGAACCAGAGCTGAAGAAATGCGCTCGTCAGCGCGACATTCTGGAGACCTATGTTAACGCCTGGGTAGCTCACAAGTCGTGCTGGACAGCCCGTGCTGCACCATCTGTACCTCTGGCATCGCAGACGCCAGAATGGCTCAGTCCTAGATGTGACAACACGCTCAGCCCACCCCACCCAGTTGGGGGGAGGGCGAGCCAAACCGTGTCGCCGGGTAGTCCTGTCGGGGAATACCCG
>Ga0115031_1001219_pt1 | contig 19104 bp, 20 predicted proteins | sample Maine_Asex4_meta_FD_87301 | JGI IMG/M metagenome (GOLD analysis project Ga0115031, IMG submission 87301) | Marine algal microbial communities from Maine, USA - Maine_Asex4_metaG | ecosystem: Host-associated > Algae > Red algae > Unclassified | place: Maine, USA | collected 2015-01-05
GGCCCCTCTCAGTGTTGCTTTGCATCACCTGCCGGGCAAGGAGCGGAGCTCGACCGCAAACACAAGTGATGGTGGACCTCATCAATCAGTATCGAGCCTATCTGTAAATTATTACCGATAGCACCCTCCACTTATTGGCGCTACCAAGCACTTTCACTAGAGCCAAACAGTCGTTGTGCACGTGCAAAGCGAGACGATCAACTGTTACCTGAGGTACAGCGGGCCTGGGAAGAGAGCGACCAAAACTATGGCGCTCGTAAGGTGTGGTTACAACTCAACAAAGAATCCATCGTAGTCGCACACTGTACTGTTAAGCGGCTGATGAAGCGCCTTGGTCTAGTGGGTATACGTCGTGGTAAACGTTGTATTACAACGGTACCCGATGAGTCTGCTGCTCAGTCTTTGGGTTGGGTTCAGCGTGTATTTAGCGCGACACGACCGAATCAACTGTGGGTTGCAGACATCACTTATGTAGTGACCTGGTCAGGGTCTGTTTATATCGCTTTTGTGATCGATGTATATTCTCGCTATATCGTTGGTTGGCGGGTGCTTAAGCATATGCAGACCGATTTTATACTGGATGCATTGGAGCAAGCATTGTGGCTTCGAGGCAAGCACAAAGGGGTGATTCATCATAGCGACAGAGGCAGTCAATACTTATCCATATGCTATACAAATCGATTAACAGAAGCAGATTTAACGCCTCGGTTAGCAGCGTGGGTGACTCTTATAACAATGCCTTAGCTAAAACAATTAACGGACTCTAGAAGACGGAGGTAATTCATAAGAACGGGCCATGGCGGGGTCTGGATGATATAAAGAAGGCACCCCTAACGTGGGTGGATTGGTTCAACAATCGCCGATTACTAAGACCCATTGGTGATTGCCCACCTGCTGAGTATGAAGTACTGTACTATCAACAAATCGAGTCATTCAAAGCAGCATGACTCAGATAAAAGTGTCTCCGACAAACTGGGGGCGATTCATCATTGATTGTGCTCAACCTTGGGTAAGTGCCGATCTAGTATTCCAAAGACTCCTGCGGATCCCCACAGGCGATGGTTTCCAATCACATAGAAAGATGTTTTTGCACGTGTAACTGCAACATTAACTAGATTAGGCCGACCACCTGCCCATGAACGTGCGCCACTCTGTGATGACATCTGTGCGCCAAGCACAAAGAATACTATGTCTGCTTCTCTGCCTTGTACTGTGTGGACGGTTCCCACATGTTCTCGAACCCATTGATTTGGATTCTCAGTCCAGCCTTCTAAAATACGGCTATTTAAAATCTCTATTCTGAGGTTGTTTTGGACAATGACAAATGGCGTTACAACATAAATGTCAGGTTCGGTTGCAGCTTCTTTTAGCTTGCTTAGCATCTCGATCAGAACAACAGACTCATTGGCGCACCACTTATCAGGGCCTGGCTTTCCAGTGACATCAATCCAAGATGATGGCCCAAGGATTGTATTAATTGCAGAAGGCTTTTTCGCCTGCACCATAAGGTTGGAGTATGCGATTTCATTCGATATATCAAACATAGGACTACTACAACGTCTATGTACAAGAAGTGGCATACCAATGTTACGGTGTCCATTTCCAATAGGAAGTCTAGCAAAATAGCTGCTAGCTGAGTCAGCGATTGTTTGAACTGACGCTTCAGGAGCGTTGTATTTAAGTGGGTCAATTCCGAAGAAGGTGCATATTTCCTCGGTTAGACTATTAGGTAGCGTGACGACGGGCTGAATTTGCAGAGGGTCGCCAACAACGATCGAATTTTTAGTTCTTAACATTGCACCAACACAAGCTTGTGGAACAGCCTGTCCTGCTTCATCGATCAACAGCCAGCCGAGAGTTTCAGGTGTAAGCCTGGAAAACATTCTATGCACGGATGCGAAGGTAGTTGATACGACTGGGACTACCAGAAAGAATGATGCCCACAAATCAGCTATTAGCGCATCTTTTTGTGGGTTCCCAAATGAACGAGTGCCAAAAGATTCAATGAATATCGAGAGATTTTGGCGTAAAGGATCTGCTGTGCAATCTATGAAAGCACGATGAAGTTGCATGGCCGCTTCAAAAACATCATCCCTAAGACGGTTAGTAGCTTCATCAAACCACAGGTTTGAGACTTGTACTTGATCGTGTGACATTGCAAAGAAATCGTTATCCGGAATGGATACGCCGAGACTTTCCTTTAAATTGAGAGCATCCGTTTTAAGTTGAATCTGTTCTTTCTCTAATACTGTAATTTTTGCCTTGGCCTGTTCGATCAGTTGCTCATGTTTGGAAAGGTTAAAACGTTCGTCATCACATTCTTGCTTTGTATTCGTAAAGGCAAGTTCAGCTTTTTGAGTGTTTTTTTCAAGCTGCTCACTTTCGGACAACCAAAGTTTATATCTTTTGCGTTGGAAAAGACTTGAAAAGAAACCGGGGCGACTACTAATGTGTATTTCTCTTGATTGGGAGGTAGATTCTTGTTGTTTATTAGCTTGTTTAAGCAATGTGTTAGTTTTTTGGAGTTGTTCTCTAAGGCTATCAGATTTTTCTAACATCAAAGGTTGTTGCGAAATCAGATTATTAATTTCAATTGGTATAGCGGCTAAGCGTGCGATTTTGAGGTGTATCTGTTGGAGTTTTTTTTGTGATTTTACCAGTAAGTCTTGTGCTTTCAAAAAAAGGGAGCGAGATGTTTCCCACCGTTCGGAGGCTTCATTAGCATTAGAGGGTGGATTTTCAGAGTCGATTATTTCTCTGTTGCGTTTTATCTGAGCCCCATCTTCTTGTGGTTCAGAGACAAACTGAGGAGTACCAGCCGCATGGTTTAGATATGTTGACATACCATTCTCAGCATCGCGCCAAAAGCTCTGTGAGAAGTTGTAGCGGTTGCTAGAGTTTCCAAGTATCGCCGCGATTGCACCCCAAGTTTCACAGTTCAGAACGTTATCTGAGATTGTTTTAAAATATCTAAGTCCAGGGATATCATCTGCGATAGCACTTAAAGCGGGCAGTTCAGCGCTGACATTTTCGACAGCCTTGTTATTTGATGAAGTTACAATCATCTCAAAACCTTTGAGACGATCATCAAGTTTGTGGAGAGTAATCTTCGCTCCATTTCTTTGAAGCGTTTGGGGTGTTGACATGAAAGCGTCAGATGGCTTTTGGTATGAGCTCATGACTTTGGCGCGCTCAATTATACGTGCGGCTACAACATCTCTTAGTAGTGTTGTCTTTCCTGTTCCAGGTGGTCCGTTTACAGCAAGAACACCAGTACTCATTCGGCTTGGATGAGTTGCATTCACCGCGGCCTGTTGAAGAAGAGCAAGTGGAAATCGCCCATTGCCAGGCCAGCGTCCGATTGAAGACAGAGCTGGTTGCAATAAGTTTTGAAGGTTAGCGTAATTTTCTAGCAGATTAATCCTGACGTTAGGTTTCTTAACACCTAAATAGTGATTCAACGCGTTTGGGAGTAGCCCTTCTTTTGCCAGCTTCCTCGCGGTAATAAGGTCTTCCATAAAGAATGAGTTTAGCAATCCTGGCTCTGGTGGTAATTTACTTGCAAAGAATTCATAACGCCGTATAGCAAAATATGGCGGCTTTACTTCAAGTACATTCAAGTCCATTGTTGTTTTTAGGTATTGAAAAAGCTCGCTAATATGTGCTTTGTCGAGAGGAAGAATGTCACCGTGCTGATCATATTTAAAAAGACGTTTCTTCAAATTCTTTTTCAAGCTTCTTTCTTGCATAGGCCAACTTGCCAAGACATTCAGGTCGTCTTTCAATGCAATTGGTACGCCCCAAGCAAAACTCGAAATCGCAAAAGTGCTGTCCTCATTCAAGGGACGCCCTTCCTTATCAATTAATATGCTAGCAATTGGGCTATATCCGCTCACTCTAGGCTTATCAGGCCGTTGATCAGAATAGATTTTAAGGAGACTTTCAACTGCTGCTCCGACAGCTACTGAGCCTAAGATGAGTTCGTAATAAAGGCGCTTGCTTTTACGGGATTTCTCACCACGTTCCCATGGAAGTTGTTTTTCATCAAGCGAGGCAATTTTATACTTATCACCGGCTACCAAATCAACTTCTCTACGGTAGCTTTGAGGAGATAAAACTTCGAGTGCAGTCCAAGCACGTAAGATGTTTTGTGGGTCATTTGTTATAGCTGGCTTTGGAATGTTTCTTCTTGGCGGGACATTGGGAGGTGGAGTGTCTTGAGTTGCAGGTGGTGCGGGGATGTTAACTTCTGGTGAGTCATCGTTAGGCGGAGGTTTTACAGTTGAAGTTTGCGTGTTGATCGCCTTGGAAATCCCGCTTTCCAGATTTTGCGCACGTTTAGTACTTCGGTGTTTCAGTTCATCAAGAAGTGACTTACAAAAAACCATGTCATTTTTGTTGTTTTGATATGTTGTTTCGAGCTCTAAGATCGAGTATTTGAAAAATGGTCTGTCCACCACTGCCTTCCCACATATGATAATAAACTGTTCACATCATAGCTTACACGTCTTTTGAGCAGAAGTTATATGTGAGAAGTACTCATAGAGTGATAACAGTCTTACTTAGCTCAGCAAAGTTCTGTTTACAACATTCAATAACTTCCTGTCCAGCCTTCAACTAAATAAAATGCAGATGACGTTTCACTTCGTTTTTCATGGGGCATGGTTACAACAGCAACTCAGTAGAGATAAAATTAAATTCCAATGAAAATCAATTAAAGCTACAATGTAATACAACGTAGTTTCTAAGTGAGAATTGTGATGTCAGTAACAAGTGTTCGGTTACAAACGGAGTTAGAGCTTCCCCTTGATGAATTGGCGGGCAAGCTTAGCCGCAGCAAAAACTGGATTATTAATCAGGCAATCAAAGATTATATATCGGCTCAAACCCTAGAAGAGACGCGCTGGCAAGAAACACTTCAAGCGCTGGAGTCTGTTCGTCAAGGCAAAGTAGTTGATGGTGATACAGTTCATGAATGGATGAAGCACTGGGGAACAGAAAGCGAGCTTGATGTTCCAAAAGTATGAATCTATCTTACTCTGCTGAAGCGATAGATGATTTGGATCGCTTACGTCAATTTATTGCTCAACATAATGAGGTTGCTGCGAATCGAATATCTTTACGCTTGGTTTCGAAGATAGAGCAGCTTGCAGATTTTCCTCAATTAGGCACAGTAATAGACCATCCTGATGCGCCTGATAGCATAAGGCAGCTGGTCATCCAGAATTATATTGTTCGTTACTTGATCTTAACCGATTCTGTTGTGGTTTTGAGAGTCTGGCATCATCGCGAAGAGCGTAAGTAAAAGGTACTTGGTTTAACCACCAAACCGCTTACGTAACTCATACTTCTGAATTTTCCCCGTCGCCGTCTTCGGCAGCGGCCCAAACACTACCTTCCCAGGTTTTTTAAACCCCGCCAAATTCAGCTTACAGTGCTCAATAATCTCCTGCTCAGTCGCCTCTTGCCCAGCTTTTAACTCAATAAATGCACAGGGCGTTTCGCCCCATTTTTCATGAGGCATCGCCACCACCGCCGCCTCACCCACGGCCGCGTGTTTATACAGCGCATTTTCAATTTCTACCGAGGAAATATTCTCACCGCCTGAAATAATAATATCCTTAGCACGATCTTTAACCTGTATGTACCCATCGGTGTGAATCACCGCTAAATCCCCACTCCAGAACCACCCCTCACGAAACGCTTCTGCCGTGGCTTCTGGGTTTTTCAAGTAGCCTGTCATGGTTGTGTTAGAGCGAATCACAATCTCGCCCATTTCAACCCCGTCATGAGCTACGGGAATCAACGTTTCAGGGTTAATAACATCAGCCGCCTCGGTCATCGGGAAGCGAACGCCTTGGCGTGATTTCAGCTCGGCGACTTCATCTTGGCTAGCATCGCTCCAATTTTTTTGTGGGGTGCCTTGTAATATGTGCCCATAAGTTTCGGTCAGTCCATACACATGCATCACATTGAAGCCCATGGACTCCATCTTTGCTAGCACCGGAGCAGGGGGCGGCGCACCCGCCGTCATGCAATGTACAACTCTATTGTCTGAAATTTGCTCTGGGCAATCTTCTGCATTGGCCAACATATTCAGCACAATCGGCGCACCACCGAAGTGCGTGACTTCATGTTTTTGCATTAACGTAAAAATAGCGCTCGGCACAATGCCTCTAACACAAACCACTTTGGCGGCCATCGCTGTCATGGTCCACGCATGTCCCCAGCCATTACAATGAAACAATGGCACGGTGTAAAGATAAGTCGGGTGTTTGGGGACTGGCCAGCCAGCAATAGTACCCATCGACATAAGATAAGCACCGCGGTGGTGGTACACCACGCCTTTAGGATTGCCTGAGGTGCCGGAGGTAAAGTTGATCGCTAGCGGCTGTAGTTCGTTATCAATCAGCGTTGGTAAGTAATCAGTTTGTGCAACGGCTGGTTTGAGCAAATCATCATAGCGGTGAATATTAAGATCGCTAGGAATATCAGGCTGGTTAGCGGCATGCGGGTCATCGATCAAAATAACCGGCAGTTCAACCCCCGCTTTTTGACGATCCCGAATGCCTTCAATCGCTAGGGGTAACAACTCCCGATCAACCACTATGGCTTTAGCTTCGGCGAAGTTAATAATGTAGCGCACTGTGGGCTCATCAAGCCGTGTGTTGATAGTGTTGAGCACAGTGCCTGCCATGGGTACAAAGAAATGCGCTTCAAACGTTTCTGGCGTATTAAATGCTAACACCGACACCGTATCGTGCATTTGTAAACCTAAGCGCTTTAAAGCATGCGCTAATTGCTGACAACGTTGCTCTGTTTGAGACCATGTGTACTCTTTGTCTTCATAAACTAAGCTGGTTTCATTGGGGTAGACATCGGCGGTTCTGGATAAAAAACCAATCGGCGTAAGCGGCACATAGTTCGCGGCATGGCCCATTGACTCACTCAATGAATCATACAGTGAGGGAAGGGTAAGCGCCTTACCGGTTGGAGTGTTTTTCAGAGGGGTACCGCCTGTCATAGTCGTTCCTTAAGCTTTACGTTGCTTTAGTTTTAGCTGATCAAATTTGAAAGGCAGCTCAACATAAAATCCGTTGAAATCGCCCAAATCAGTGCTAATTGTCAACTGTTTCTCTTGTGACGACAAGCTGCCAATATCGAAAGTATCCAAAATCGCAAAACCTAGCCATGCATCGTATTTTGAAGATAAGCACGAGGAGGTTAATTCCCCTACCGCCTCACCATCAATTTTTAAGATGACCGCTTTGGGTTGAGTAGGCATTTCAGGAGCAACGACACCGATTAACCGATGAGGAATTCCCGCCTCTTTTTGTGCTTTTAATGCCTCAATACTCAAGCTGTCAAGGTCACGGTCGAGATGACAATATTTATCCAAACCACACTGAAGTGGGGTATGGCGGTAGTCCATGTCATTGCCAAATGACAATAGCCCGCTTTCGATGCGTTCTATCAGGTTGGGGCAGCCATGGCCCACATTTAAATCTTCACCTTGTTTAAATAATTCATCCCAGAGTGCTTGTCCCACGGTTGCATCATCAATATAAACTTCAAAGCCACCTTGTTTAGACCAGCCGGAGCGCGCCACAATCATCTCGTGACCTTGGAACGCTAGGCGTTTGTACCGAAAGAATTTAATGTCATCGATAACAGCACCGTAAACGCGCCGCATAAGCTCATCCGCTTTTGGGCCTTGAATTGCGATAGGGCCCACATTGGGCTCGGTGACTTTAACAGTTAAGCCTGAGCCTTTAGCTAGGCCTTTTGCCCAAAGCATCACATCAGAGTCGGCGATACTTAACCACCAGGTCTGATGATCTATTTTGATGCCGATAGGGTCATTGATCATGGTGCCATCTTCATCGCACAGAGGGAGGTAGAAACACTGGTCATCTTGCGCCACTGAGATATCGCGTGGTGTCATCCATTGCACTAGCTTATTGGCATCAGGTCCGGTGATTTGTACTTGGCGTTCGGCGTAGACATCCCAAACCTGCACATGCTCACAAAGGTGATAGTAATCGGCCTCTACCCCTCTAAACACGGTGGGCAGCAGCATATGGTTATAAACGGTGTAACCGCTAACGCCGCCTTCTGTAATGCGTGAGGTGAAAGGGGTTGAGCGCGTGCGACGTGAAATGGATAATTCTGGCATGATTTGAATCTTCGTTCGGTTGGATAATGACCGGCAATAAAGAATGCCGACAGTCGATGATATTTTATTTTTCTGGCGTGCAATTTTGTGGCTTTGCAGTGTTGGGAGGCAAACGAAAAACAGCTGTGCTCAGGCGCATTAATTGTTATATCCAAGCCCTTTTTGTGCTCTCGATCATAATTTATTGGGGCATTGCCTACACAAAAATTATCGTTCTCATTTCGGTGGATTGGTTACACTAAGCGAGTTTTTTTATAGTCGTCGATTAATAGTGAAGAGTTAATCATCCGTATGAGCCAGTATCATCTTGCACAATTAAATATTGCCAACGCAAAAGCCCCAATAGACTCGCCAACAATGGCAGGTTTTGTTGCACGCTTAGATGAAATTCATGGGCTGGCTGACAACGCCGATGGATTTATTTGGCGCTGGGAGTCGGGTTCAGAAGATTCAAGCGCGGTCGAGGTATTTGGCGACCCTCAATTGCTTGTTAATTTGAGTGTTTGGGCGTCGATGGAGAGCTTAAAGCACTTTGTTTATAAAACCGTTCACGTCGAACTGATTCGAGAACGCGAGGCATGGTTTGATAAAATGCCAGCGATGAGTCAGGTGGTTTGGTGGGTGCCGGTGGGGCATATCCCAAGTGTTGCTGAGTCTAAAAAAAAGCTGGAGCAGTTGCGCTCAGTTGGCCCAACTGAAACGGCCTTTACGCTGGCTCAGCCTTACTCAATGCCGGTTAATTGATAGCGGATGCCACCGCTGTAATAGTAGTGCCGCACCAAATAATTTACACATTTTAAGTAGCCGTCTATGAGTAAGCAAGCGCCTTTAACTTGGCTAAGAAGTTTTGAAGCCTCAGCCCGTAACGCAAGTTTTACGCGTGCGGCACTTGAGCTTAATATTACCCAAGCGGCGGTGAGTAAGCAGATAAAGGCGTTGGAGTCACAGCTTGACTGTCAGCTGTTTAAGAGACTGGCACACGGTTTGAGCTTGACCGAGCAGGGACGCCGGTACTGGTTAGATACGCGTGAATTAATCAATCAACTAGATAGCGTGACGCATCAGTTTTTGCTGCGTCAGCAATCCAATAAGGTGCATATCCGTTCTAACATTAGTTACAGTGCGATGGTGCTGTTACCCCGTTTGCGTGACTTTAAACAGTTACACCCTGATGTGGCCGTTGAGATTACCCACGATGTGTGGGAGCCTGAGAAGCCCAGTAAAAACGCCCACCTAGAAGTGGGCTATCGTGATATTAGTAAGCAACACGAGCGCGAAGGCTTAAGTTTATTGTTTCAAGATCAGCTGTTTCCGATTGTGTCGTGTGAGGTGGATGAGGAGACGATTGCTAATATGCCGCTGATTCATGTGTCAGGCTATTACCATGAGTGGCGGTGGTGGCAGGAGCAAGTGACCCTATCGCAGTTAAGTCCGGTGGTCAGTACGGCGTTAGCCAATCACCAGCGCAGTCGGCATAAACAAGATTGGATTGTGGACAATTCATTGACAGCATATCAACTGGCCTCCCAAGGGTTGGGGATAGCACTTGGGCGAAGCAGTTTGGCAGAGAATATGTTAAACAACAAACAATTGCGTCAGCTGGAGCACGAGAATTTAGTGAGCGCGCCGGTAGGGTTTTATCTGGCGATGAGTGACTTAGGTGGACAGCAACCTGCCGCGCAGCAGTTATTTGATTTTTTAACACGTACAAGGGATTGATATGCTAGTACTGCTGGTCGAAGATCACCGTTTGCTTGCTGAAACGCTGATGGATTATTTAGAGACAGAATCCATCGAGGTAGATTACGCGGCCAACGGTGTACAGGGTTTAGAAATGGCGCGCAGCCAGCCATTTGATGCGATTATTTTGGATGTAAATTTGCCGGGCATTGATGGGTTTACGCTTTGCGAGCAGCTGCGTAATACCTATAAAATTGATACGCCTGTTTTGATGCTCACGGCGCGAGATCAGCTGGAGGATCGCATAAAAGGCTTTGAAAATGGGGCGGATGATTATTTGATTAAGCCATTTGAAAGCCAAGAGTTGGTGATGCGGCTCAAAGCGCTGGTGAAGCGTGATCGCGGTGAGGTGACGACTAAATTACTTACCGTTGGCAATTTAAAGCTCGACACGGGGAAGATGCAGATTTGGCGTAACGATACGCTTATTGAGGTATCCCCAACAAGCTTTCGAATACTAAGTATTTTAGCCCGCGCCTTTCCTGAGGTGGTTACCCGTGAGGCGATAGAGCAGGAGCTTTGGGGGAGTGACGTGCCGGATACCGATACGTTAAGAAGCCATGTTTATAATTTGAGAAAAGCGGTGGATCACCCCTTTGATGAGGCGATGATTCAGACGGTTAAGGGGGTCGGTTTAAAATTGATGGTCACCTCGGTGCCCTGATTGATCTGACTGTCAATTTTTAGCTGCCAGCCAAACCGCTCGCAAAGCCTTCTGACAATATCCAAGCCCAAGCCATAACCCGCTACTTGATTGCTGGATCGCTGAAACGGTTTTTGTACGCGCTCCAATGCCTCCTCAGCAATCCCGCTGCCCGTATCGCGCACCGACACGCGGTCGGCATCTACCGTTACGACAATGTCGCCTTTATCGGTATAGTTGCAGGCATTTTGCAACAAATTTCCAATCACAATATTGACCGCCTGTGACGGGGCGGTGACCGTCAGAGGTGCATTGTCGCTAAGCGTAATTATTACGTGCTGATCGGCATTGTGCGTGCGGCTTGTTTGCTCAATTAAAGAGGGCAGCAGCTGGTTGATCTCTAGTCGTTCGGTGGGTTGTTCTGAGGTATCGCTGTCTCTTGCGAGCACTAGCAAAGTTTCAATTAATGACAGCATATCGTTAGAGGTGGTTTGCATGCGTTTAATTGCACGCTGCTGGATCGGCGTTACCGGGTTTTGCTTTTCAAGTATCTCCAGTGATCCACGAATGACCGCTAGCGGCGTGCGCAGTTCATGACTGACATCATGAGTAAATTCGCGTTCGCGCTGCAGCTGTTTTTTTAAGCGCTGGGTGAATTCTTTTAACGACTCGGCCAGCCCACGCACCTCATCGTCAACTTGGGTGTGGGTGTAATCATCTAGGCGTAAGGAGTCGAGTTTGTGTTTGCTAAGGTCAAAATCTTGCATGGTTTGTGCAAGTGATATAAGCGGTGACAGGGTTTTGTGAGAATAGCGATAGACAAACCAGGCGGATAAATAGATAACAATCAACACTAAGCTAAGCGGTACGACGCCAAAGTAAAACGACAGTGACAGAACGCTTTGTTCGTCAAACAATAAAAATAACCGTTCAGAGCCTCTATCTTCAACGTATAAAATGGGCTCGTGTTCCTGCCAGCTTACGCGGGTGTAGCCTGGCTGCTCGGTTTGTAAAAAGGCAGGCAATTGATCTAGTTTGTTTAGCGCCGCCTTGTAACCGCGTAAATTATCGGTATTAGGTGTTGAGTGGTTAGGGTCGGTATCAAGTGTTTTCCAGTAGTGTGTGGCCTCATCTTCAAGCGCCGCCCTTACCATCACTTGTTCAACAATAATGGCTGCGACGTAAACGCCCATGGCAGTCACGACGCTAATAAATAATAGCTGTATGACAAAAACACGAATGAGTTTGTTGTTGATGCCTGACTTTAGCAAAACGCAATCCCTTGATTGTTTACATCCTTATCTTCACGTTGCCTTGACGTTACATGTGAAAAAATTAACGTAATCATTATTAATCCATTGTGTCTGCAAAATGACACACTGTCGAGACGGAACATTATGAACCCTCAGATTGTTGAAAAATTTAATGCGATGTACCAGTCGTTAGATAAAGATAATATGCACCTGTTGCGAGAGGTGTATAGCGATGACATTGTCTTTGTGGATGCGCTGCATGAAATAAAAGGCATTGATGCGCTAGAAAAGTATTTTGCGGGTATGTACGAAAACTTGCTGTACTGTCGCTTCGACATTCATGACGTGCAAAGCGGTGAAGACTCGGCTTATCTTAGTTGGAAGATGGATTATGCTCACCCGAAATTGGGCGGTAAGGAAAATATCCGAGTGGATGGGGTTACGCACCTTAAGTTTGATGACAAAGTGACTTATCATCGCGATTACGCGGATATGGGGCAGATGCTTTATGAAAATGTTCCCGTATTAGGCTCGATCATTCGTTACGTTAAAAAGCAGGCGGTGTCATGAAAACAGTACTAATTACAGGCGCAACATCCGGCATTGGTGAGCGCTTAACTAAAGACTACGCAGCACAAGGCTGGTCAGTGATTGCCTGTGGCAGAAATGCAGGTAAGCTTGCAGCCCTGTCAGAGCATGACAACATCAGTAGTTTGTCGTTTGATATGAGTGATATTGATGAGGTCAGAGCCGCTGGGAATAAGATCGATAAAAATCTGGATTTAGTCATACTTAACGCAGGCACTTGCGAATACATGGACGATATTAAGCAGTTTGATATTGATCTATTTAAGCGGGTGATTGATATCAACTTGATTGGTACCACGCACTGTATCGCGGCCTTTTTACCTAAAATCCCTCGGGGTGGGCAGTTGGCACTGATGGGGTCTAGCGCAAGCTTCTTTCCGTTTTCAAGGGCGCAGGCCTATGGCGCTAGCAAAGCCGCCATTGGTTATTTGGCCCAATCCTTGGCAGTTGATTTAGCAAAGTATGAAATTGCAGTAAGTTTGATTAGCCCAGGCTTTGTCGAAACCCCGCTGACGGACAAAAATGACTTTGAAATGCCCATGAAAATTCCAGTGGAGCAGGCCTCCTCTGAAGTCATTAAAGGCCTATCAAAACGCAAACATCACGTGAGAACGCCGAAACTGTTTACGTTAATTCTGGGTTTAGTGGGTAGTTTGCCACACTCAGTACAGCACTGGTTGGCACTGCGTACGGTCAAATCATGAGTAAGGTCGCAATCATTGGGTCGGGTGTCTCTGGATTAATTTGTGGGTATAACCTATCTAAAACCCATGAGGTTTCAATGTTTGAGGCCAATGACTATATCGGTGGCCATACTGCGACGATTGATGTTGAGGTAGCAGATAAGCCTTGGAAAATTGATACCGGTTTTATTGTATTTAACGATAGAACTTATCCGCATTTTCAAGGGCTGATGGATGAAGTAGGGGTTGAGTATCAACCAACAGAAATGAGCTTTAGTGTGACTAACGAAAGCACGGGTTTGGTTTACAACGGTAATTCGGTTGCGACATTGTTCGCGCAAAAGCGTAATTTACTTAACCCAAAATTCTGGGGTTTGATCCGCTCAATTCTTCGTTTTAACAAACGCTGCAAGGCGTTAAATAAAGCAGGCAATATTGATCCTAACCGCTCTGTGGGTGAATTTTTAAAAGAAGAGCAGTTTAATCAATATTTCGCGGAGAATTACATCCTTCCCATGGGCGCTGCCATTTGGTCAGCAAGCTTAGGCGAGATTGAATCTTTCCCGTTACGATTCTTTATTCAGTTCTTTGACAACCACGGATTACTAAACGTGGCAGACCGCCCGCAGTGGTTTTCGATTAAAGGCGGGTCTAATCAATATGTCCCAAAACTGACCCGTGGGTTTAAAGACAATATCCATTTATCAATGCCCGTGACTAACGTTTCACGAGATGACAGCGGTATTCACCTGTCATTTGCATCTGGTGAAACGCAGTCTTTTGATGAGGTGATCTTTGCATGTCACAGCGATCAGGCGTTAGCGATGCTGGATCAGCCAACGGCTGCACAGCGAGATATATTATCAAGCATTCCTTATCGTGAAAATGAAGTGATTTTGCATACCGATGAGCGTCTGTTGCCGGCGATACCTCAGGCCGTTGCTAGCTGGAATTATCATTTGTCAGGGGCGCGCGAACAGCCCGCGTCGGTGACTTACAGCATGAATATTTTACAGTGTTTGGAAAAAGACGCGCCAACGTTTTGCGTCACGCTCAATAAAACGCAGCAGATAGACCCTCAAAAAATATTAAGAACCTTTAGTTATTCGCACCCCGTTTTTAGCCGAGACATGGTCTCAGCGCAGCAGCGCCGTGAAGAGATTTGTGGGATAGACGGACTGCACTTTTGTGGCGCGTACTGGTACAGCGGTTTTCATGAAGATGGCGTGCGAAGTGCGCTAGATGTCTGCAAGCGATTTGAGGTTAGTGCGTGAACAGCGCCATCTACTCAGGCTGGGTGAGGCACCGCCGCTATAGCCCTAAACGACACGAATTTAATTACAAGTTATTTTTGTTGTCGTTGGACTTAGACGAGCTTGAGTCAGGTTTGAGTTTTGGTCCGTGGTTGAGGGTAGAAAAGCCTGCCATATTGAGCTTTCGTCACAAGGATTATTTAGATGGCGAGGGCAAACTCACTAAGCAAAAGGTGTGGGATAAGGTTGTTAGTTTAGGTGGCGAAAACTTTGCCGGAAAGGTTGTATTGTTAGGGCAGCTGCGGTGCTTTGGGGTGTACTTTAGCCCGGTGAATTTTTACTACTGTCATGATAAAACAGGTGAATTTCAATACTTGTTAGCTGAGGTCAGCAACACCCCGTGGAATGAGCGGCATTGCTATCTTGTGGATGCACGCCAAAACGTCATCATGGATAAAGCTTTTCATGTCTCTCCGTTTATGAATGAAGACATGAAGTATCGCTGGCGCTTTACGCCGCTAAATCAAACGCTGTACTTGAATATAGACAATATGCTTGAGACAGAAAAATTATTTGACGCCACTTTTAGCATGCAGCGAGAGCCTCTGAGCTCAAAAGCTTTGATTAAGAATCTATTGCGGGTTCCTGCCATGACAATTAGCACGGTGCTAGGAATCCATTGGGAAGCGATTAAACTGTATGTTAAAGGTATTCCGTACGTGCCTTATGTCAAAAAGAAAAAGGAAATTATGTAATGGAAGGTTCATCGATACGCGTTGAAGGCACCACCAAGATTGGTTGGAAACAGGCAACCGCCAAAAAAATATTGCTAAAGTTGTTATCAAAAATGGAGCACGGTTGCTTAACGCTTCAAGAAAACGATGAGCATCATCAATTTGGTAACCCTGAAAGCGAGCTTAAGGCTCATGTCACTGTCAATGATGCAAGTTTATATTGGAATATGCTAACCGGCGGCACTATCGCCGCAGGTGAAAGCTATTTTAACAGTCAGTGGGACAGCCCCGATGTCACAAAAGTCATTCGGGTAATGGTGAGAAACGCTGAACTGATGGATACAATCGATCACCGCTTCTCAGGTTTGAGCCAGCTGGTACAGCGTTTTGCGCATTTTGCTAAGCGAAATTCTCAGTCCCAATCTAAGAAAAACATCGTTGCTCATTACGATTTGGGCAATGATTTTTATAAATTGTTTCTTGATGAAACCATGATGTATTCCAGCGCCGTGTTCAAAACACCCAATGACACATTGTATCAGGCGCAAATTCAAAAATTGGATGAGATCTGTCAGCGCGTGCAGCTCAAGCCGGGTGACAAGGTTATCGAGATTGGCACAGGTTGGGGCGGTTTTGCTATCCACGCCGCTAAACACTACGGCGCTCACGTGAGCACAACAACCATCTCAGAAGAGCAGCATGCCTATGCTAAAGCGCAGATCGAAAAACAAGGATTGACCGACAAAATAACCCTGTTAAAACAAGACTACAGAGATCTTGAAGGCAAATACGACAAGCTAGTTTCAATCGAGATGATTGAGGCAGTAGGGCATCAATTTTTGCCGACCTTTTTTAAAACGTGCAATGACTTGTTAAAACCTAACGGAAAAATGTTGATTCAAGCGATTACCATTGCTGATCAGCGCTATGACCGATACCGTAAACAAGCTGACTTCATTCAGAAATACATTTTCCCTGGGGGCTTCTTGCCTTCGGTGCAAATTATGAATCAGAATATTGCCAAACATACCGATCTAAAAGTGTCTTCTTTACATGATATTGGCTTGGACTATGCGATGACATTGAAGCATTGGTCAGAGCGATTGCAGTCTGTGAGAGGTGAGCTCGGTGCGCTGGGTTTAGATCAGACGTTTTATCGCATGTGGCAGTTCTATTTTCACTATTGCGAAGGGGGCTTTCGCGAGCGATTAATTAGCACCGTGCACCTCACCGCTGAAAAACCTCGTTATGTGGACCCCGATCATGCCGCTATTCAAACTATTTAATCTCGTACTGTTTCAGGCGGGCTGGTTCACGGCCGCTTTAATGTTGGATAACGCTGTCTGGATTATGTTAGGCATGATCGTGCTGCATTTTGTTATTAGCCCTAGCAAATTGGCCGATGCGCGCCTATTGCTGGTGTTGCTGCCGATCGGTCTGACGTTAGAAATGGTGATGGTGTGGCTGGGGTTTATCGTATTTAACAGCGCCTTTATGCTGCCTATTTGGATGGTTTTGCTGTGGTGTTTATTAATTCTCAGCTTTAATCACAGCCTTAAGTGGCTAGGCAGTGCCCCACTGGCGTTGCAAGTCGTTTTGTCAGGTGCAGCAGGGTTAGGCAGCTACGTCGCCGCTCAACAATTTCAGGCGCTAAGCATTGGCGAGCCCGTACTGCTTTACGGCGCGGCCATTGCACTCGTCTGGGCCATTCAATTACCGGTAATGATGGTCATCACTAAACAAGTCAACGCTGAGGGAAAATCATGCGTAAACAACTAAAACGAATTTTGTATACCGTCTCATCTGTTATCGGGGCTTTAAGTGTCATGCTGGTGCTCGAAGGTTGCGCGGGCATTAAAATCGAAGACCTGCCCAAAACTAAGCAGACGCTGGTTATAGAGGAGTATTTTGCGGGCAAGAGTAAAGCGTACGGTATTTTGTTTGATCGCAGCGGCGTACCCCAACGGCAGTTCTCGGTTGATCTGGTTGGGACTTGGGATGAGGCGACTCAAACACTGACGTTAGATGAAGACTTTGTATTTAATGACGGTGAAAACAGTCAGCGAAAATGGGTCATCAAGAAAGTTGGCGATAAGCAATACACCGGTACAGCCGGCGACGTGGTAGGTGAGGCGACAGGTACTGCGCACGGTAATGCGTTTCAGTGGAAGTATGTGTTGAATGTGCCATACAAAGGCAATACGCTCGCGTTAAATATCGATGATTGGCTTTACTTAAATGATGACGATGTACTCATTAATCGCTCCGTCATGTATAAGTTTGGATTTAAAGTTGGCGAGATCGTCATTAGTTTTAACAAAAAATAAACAAGGGCGGTCACAACATGCCAGAATTAAACACCACGCAGGTGCTCGTTATTGGGGCAGGTATGTCAGGCTTGGCGGCGGCAAAGGATTTAGCAAACGCTGGCAAGGATGTGCTGGTGATTGATAAAGGGCGCGGCTTGGGTGGTCGCCTTTCTAATCGGCGCATTGGTGGGGCAATCGCTGAGCATGGCGCGCAGTTTGTCACGGCCCGAACACCGCGTTTTGAGGCACTACTAGCCGATTGGTTAGAAGCTGGCATTATCGCTGAATGGTGGCGCGGTGAAGAGGATGAAAATGGTGAAGCCGGCTACCCACGGTATCGCGGTGTACCGACCATGAGCGCAATGGCTAAGCAGTTGGCTAAAGACTTGAATGTGCAATCGGGGTTTCGGGCGGTGTCTGTGGCTAAGCTGGATGATGGCTGGTTAACAACCCTTGAATCTGGCGATACGATTAAATGTGAGCAGCTAGTGATTACTGCACCCGCACCACAAACGATTGATTTGCTTGCAGCGGGTGATGTGGTTATTAGTGAGGCGCACCAGCGGCAGCTTGAGAGGATCGAATACGAGCCTTGTATTGCGGTGATGGCGGCGCTCAGCAACTCAACAGAGATTCCTCAAAATGGGGCGCTGCCGATTAGTCATGGACCAATTGCTTGGATTGCGGATAACGAGGCGAAAGGGGTTTCAGAAAAACCGTCAGTGACGATACATGCCAGCGCTGAGTTTAGTCGGGATAATTGGGATAGGGATCGTCAGTTAGTTGGGCAGGAATTGCTTAATGTGGCGGAGCAGTTGTTAGGCGCTAGTGTGGTAGAGTTTCAGGTACATGGTTGGTTGTATAGTAAGCCTGCAAGCACTGAGGCGCAGACGTGTTTGGTAGTGAGTGATGAACCGATGTTGGTACTTGCTGGAGATGCGTTTGGAGGGCCTAAGATTGAAGGGGCGGTGGTTTCTGGGTGGGCGGCGGCTGAGGCTTTGTCGCAGGCATCCAATGCATCGTAAACGCTTAGGACATGCCTGCGTCATGAATGCGCTTGTTCCGATGCATTGTATGTCTGCTTGGTGAGATTTTAGCTGTCAAATTGACATCGGCAAAAATAGCGGCAATGAATATTGGTTCTTCTATTTAACTGTCTGTTTTAAATAGAGTATTTTTAAATAGTTTGCGGCAAAAAAATGAGTTTTTCTTACCTTAGATAATTCAAGGTTAGTCTTCTTGGGGCTTTTTTGAAACCGACGATACTCCCACGCGTTGGTGAGAGACAGGGTGATAAATATGTTCGGTAAGGAAACAGAGAGGCTTCTAGATAAGTACCCTCCAAGTAATTCTCAAATTTTCAGTTATATGTTTGTGGCAGGGGTTTTATTTTTTAGTTTTGGTGCCTACAACAGCGGATCAGCCAAAAGGTATGAGATGGAGGGAGTGATTACGAAAATTACTTGGGGGTGTACAGGTCGTCGTCATATACCTACGATTACATATAAAGACGTCAATGGAAAAGTAAAAGTGTTTTGTTCTGATTCAGTTGTACTCATACCTAAAGACATTAAAGTAGGAGATTATATGGTGAAGAAGGAAGGATCCTATACTGCAATGGTGAATGGAAGGGAAGTTCAATTTGCATATGAGGATAAATAGAGTCAGCTGCCGCTATCGGTAACGGCCCCAGACAACAGCAAGCCTGCATGGGTTGCTCGATTA
>Ga0115031_1001226_pt1 | contig 19076 bp, 29 predicted proteins | sample Maine_Asex4_meta_FD_87301 | JGI IMG/M metagenome (GOLD analysis project Ga0115031, IMG submission 87301) | Marine algal microbial communities from Maine, USA - Maine_Asex4_metaG | ecosystem: Host-associated > Algae > Red algae > Unclassified | place: Maine, USA | collected 2015-01-05
AACACCGCGGAGATGCGCGACACCCCCGAGGCGATTGCCTTCCGCAAGATGCACGCGCGCAAGCTGATGGCGGCGGCTGGCATTGACTTGTCCTCGTCCCGGCCGGCGATGTCGTCGGGCCCTGCGGGGACGGCCGCCGCCTTGGCGACGGACGCGGAATCGTCGACCGCACCGGCGGCCGTGTTGCAGGTGCATCCGCCGCCGCCGGTCGGCAACAAGCCAACGGCAGTCGAGTCCGAGGAGCACGCGCGGTCGTCGACCGCACCGGCGGTCGTGTCGGCGGTGCATCCGCCGCCGCCGGCCGGCAACAATCCGGCGGCAGTCGAGTCCGAGGAGCAATCGCCGCCGGCGTCTGCGGACAACACGCCGGCGGCGCCTTAGACGACAGATCCTGTTTCCAAGTCAACAGGCCAGGGCAGGCCGAGCCGTGGCGCTCGGTCCCAGGTGACGAAGCGGGCGAAGGCGGCGGCGGCACTTGCTGCCGCGTCGACTACTTTGGATGACGACGATGAGGTGTACTTGGTTCCCATGCACCACGACAAGGCGGCGGACGACGCCGACTGTGCTGTTCAAGAGGCCAGTGGAAACGATGACCATTCCTAGTCACTGTAGTGTTTGTTGTGTATGTGCTTTGTTCTGTAGCGTGCCAAAGGCTTTTTTTCCCCGTTGGGCAAAGTTTTATTCCTACTTCTGTGCACCGCGCATCCTACCACGAATGCACAACACCCCTCGTGGATCCCCTGCATTCCCTGCCACTGAAGATAACCTCGCACAAACACCGGCGACGGGCGCTACACCCCCCACACATGTCGGCGCACGGACGCGGGCGGCAACAGGCCCCTCCCTTCCCTTCCGCGCTCCAAACACCCGCCGCCGTTCTTGTCAACGCCGGCGGCAAAGCAGGCACACGTGGACGTCTCCATTGCCCGCCCGCCCCTCCGTAAATGCAGAGCCACCGCCGGCAACACCGGCGCAGGCGGCGACACACCAGCACCCCTCCCCGCCTGGCACGCCCGCCGCCGGTCTTGCCAACGCCGGCGGCGGAGCAGTCACACTTGGACGCCGCCCGTGCCCGCCCCCTTACCTACAGGCAGAGCCGCCGCCGGCAATACCGGGGCAATCGGCGACACACCAGCACCCCTTCCCGCCTGACACGCCCGCCGCCGGTCTTGCCAACGCCGGCGGCGGAGCAGGCATACGTGGACGCCTCCCTTGCCCGCCCCCCCCCCAATGCGCAGAGCCGTCGCCGGAAATACCGACGCCGGCGGCAACCCGCCCCTTCCCATGCCCGCCGCACACGTGCGCCGCCGGTCTCGCCAACGCCAGCGGCAGGGCAGTCACGTGAGGACGTCGACCCTGTCCGCTGCCCCCCAAAAAGATTCTCTCCTGACGACGTTATCGAAGGAAAAATAACCCTGCGCAGCAGGAAAAAAAGAAAACATTTTATACTCCCACGTAGGGCGGAAGAAGCGTGCTTCTCACTTACCCACACGTGTTCGGCAAGGTCATGCCTCAGGCGCTCGTGCTTCTCCTCGTCCCGTGCCCCCGCTCAAGCGTTCAGCGAGTGGCGAAAACTTCCGGGAGGAAACGCGCCGGCCGGTGCGATGACAGGGGCGGCCACACCCACCGGCGGGCCGTCGCTGCCCCCAGGACTGTTCGCATTGCTCTGTGGACTGCCTGCGGCCGCACCGCCGCCGGCGGCGTGGCTGCCTCTGCCTCTTGTCGGATCCGTCCCACCGCCCCCATCACCAACGGCCCCGCCGCCGGCAGCGCCAACACCGGCGGCGTGGCTGCCACCATCAGCAATCATACCCGTCGCACCGCCCCCACCCCCACAAGCCCCGCCGCCGGCTGCACCAACACAGGCGGCGGGAGGACCACCACCAGCCATCATACCCGTCCCACCCCCGCCATTCCCACCAGCCCCGCCGCCGGCTGCACCAACACCGGCGGCGGGACCACCACCATCAACCATCATACCCGTCCCACCGCCCCGACCCCCACCAGCACCGCTGCCGGCTGCGCCAATACCGGCGGCGCGAGCACCACCATCAGCCATCATACCCGTCCCACCACCGCCACCCCCACCAGCCCCGCCGCCTGCTGCACGAATACCGGCGGCGGGACCACCACCATCAACAATCATACCCGTCCCACCGCCCCGACCCCCACCAGCCCCGCCGCCGGCTGCGCCAACACCGGCGGCGGGAGAACCGCCATCAGGACCCAAACCCGTCTCACCATCGCCAACCCCACCAGCCCCGCCGCCGGCTGCGCCAACACCGGCGGTGGGAGCACGACCAATAGGACTAAAACCCGTCCCATCACCGCTACCCACACCAACCCCGTCGCCGGCCGCAGCGCCGGCCGCACCACCGGCCGCGGCCGGGGTCTCACCAGCCTTGTTCCTCACGCCCTCGGCTCCGCCACCGACTGCGCCTCCGCTGCCCCTACCGCCGGCCGCCGCCTTGGCAGCGGCGGCCATTCGAGAGCGTGACACGAACCCAACCCGTTGCTTCTCCGTCACCATATTGTGTAAGATGGCCCCTGCCGGCGCTCCAGGATACGCTCCAGCTCGGCCGGAGTGGTGGGACGCAAACAAGCCGGACCCAACTCATCCACAATGAAACGTAGAAGCTCTCGAAAAGACATAGCTATGGTCGATGCGGACAAACGAACGTATTTCTCAGTTCGATCGGGCGCCTCTCCGTAAGCAATCACTCGGAATGCAGCCACCACCTTTTGCAAGGGTTGTGTGCCTGCGGTCTGCGAGTCGCGTTAATACGTTGCGCAAAGAAGGGGCGACCCTTCACGGCGTGGTAGATACGCAAAAACACTGACCGGGGCACACGGAACCGTCTCTCAAAGTCCGCCTCGTCGTATACGGGAGGAGAGACGTCCAATCCAAAATGGTCCCTCAAAATAGCTCGCAAACCTGATCGAAAATCACGGTTCTTGTTTGGCCGGCGACCAGGCACCGACCCAATTTACCGCCGCCGGCCGAGCCGCGACCGGTGGATGCGACGACGATAGCGCCACAGCGCCTGCATGTGGGCCGCCACCGCGGTGGCAACTTCGCCGTCGATCGGGTCCGCCAGCATCGCATCCGCAGAGACGTCGGGTGGATCGTTCATCGTGGGAAGAAGACGGTGTCGTCGACGGTGACGTCGTCCGTGGACACGGGCGTCGCGACGCGCCTGTCGCCGTCACACAATCACGCCGCGGGGAGCCAAAAGGACCTCGTCCCACTGCCTCCTCCGACAGGCCCAGAAGTTTATCCCATCTCCCAGCCTCCAACGTCCCCAAGCCCCCGCCGCGAGCACGGAAAGAATCGATCTCGCGAGGCTGCGAAAACCAGAGCCTGGGGATACTGCCGCCGTGCCCTGATTCACGCTGTGCGTGCCACCGAGAGCGGCAGCGAAGCGACCCACCGCACCCCCAACGTGCGTCGAATGGGGGATCCTGAAACGGTCAGACTCGTTCAGGCTTTTCTGGGTCTCGATAGTGCTCGTCGAGATCGTAGACGGTCCCGGAAAGCGCCGGTATCGGGCCGTAAGATTTCAAATCTGATCATGCCGCCTGAGCTCGTTTTCCGAGAGGAACTCAATCTGTAACAGCCAATGGCACGCCAGGAAAAAATGAGGAGGAGCAGCGGGTCCCCCCCAATCGGTGAGAAAATGGGGGACGGGGGCGCCTCCCCCCATTTCTGACGCATGAATGTCCGTGGATTTATCCGATTCAGATTAACTGTATTCAAGTTCTATCTGAGCGTTTTGGGGTGCCTGACGTTGCTGTGGGACCCTCCCCATCCCCAAGAGCTGAAACTAAGGCACGTGGCACATTTATGAGACACGGTTCTGACACGTCAGCATCTTTGAACTTGGGGAATACGTTGTTGGGTGTGCTCTTATGACATGGCCCAGCGGATGGATCTTTCAGCGGGACGTCAGAACTAACCGCAGCCAATCGGCAAACGGTCCGTCGGACGGTTTGACGGACAGCTCCTGGGACGGTCCGTTTAACTTGTCTGCTGGACATGCAGGGCATAACTTTAAGGAGTGTGGTCTTGAACCCATTCAGGTGGGCTCATCGGAAGACGATCAGATCGACAGCTCAGGCGCACGTCCTGCAAATAGGTGTACCAAACGTGCCTGGCATCAGACGGGTCCGAGAGGTCCCTCACTTAAGCTGTAAGCAACATCTTGAAGTGCTCAGGCCGTTGGCTGCTCCCTGTACCTCCTTCCGCCCCATGAGTCGAGCCGGTCCGCCGTCCAGTTACTGGCACTGTCAAAGAGAGCAAGTCTATTGATCGGAGCTATGGGCGTGAATGGGTCAAAGAGACGGAAGCGTGGACCCCGTGCGTCCGCTTACTTTTCTTTTGAGAGTGATGAGCCTGTGCCTGTGCCTCGTCACTCTGTGGGACAAGCGTCTGCTCATGTGAGCGCCCCTGGAGCCTCATGCGCTTCGTTGCCTAACGCTCGTGGCGGCGCTGAGATGAATGGTTCGAAACTGGGAGTGACAGTGAGGCGAAACATAGTGCCCCTCAGACATCCAGGCTCGTTCACGTCGACTCAAGCGGGCGAAACAGACTGTCAACTCCACGTCGTCGTCAGAGAACGCCCACACGGGTCGGAGCATGTGGCGTGCGGCAAGCAGTAGTAACCAACGGTGACGTCAGTACCTCATCCGAGGGGCGAAGCGAGATCTACATGGGCGACCTTTGCGAACGTTGCCCTCGTCCAGACCGTGATTGTCGCACGGTTGTCGCACGGTTGTAATGTGCCCTCACGGAGACGTGCCGCCATGGGGATCGAGAGCTCAGTTGAATCCAAAGATCCTCGAGGCGCGCAGCGCGGGCGCAGGACTTCGCCGCATGCTCGCACGAATGAACATGTGAGGAGCTTTGAAGCGGTTTTTTTTTGGGGGCTACATCCATCGGTGATAGGTGCAGCATGCCGGAACACGGCAATGTCAGGCTTCCAGGGGTGTCACGTCTCGAATGGGCGCAGTTGACAGTCATTATTGTATTTCTGTGGGACACACTTTTACCGGATCATTTGCCAATGGTAGTTGATTCCGACAGCTGTCCGGAGGGGAGCGGCTTGATCTGTGCGATCAATCGAACTTGCGATCACAGATCATGAAAGCGCCGCCGCCGCAGATTGGACAATTCAGATTGCTGGACAGGCTACCCGACCGGTTTCCCGATTGGGGTTAAGATCGAATGAGCGACCCGCTGAGGCCAAGCCGTGCGGAAACACCACTCATTCCGGTCTGTGCGTACGTCGAAGGCCTGGCTTGCTCGAACGCGTCTTCTTCGCGGGGCCGTCGGCACACCGCAACTGCCGTGCGCCGCGCTCTGCGATCCGTACCGGAGGTGACGCACGCCCCCGGGCCGCGCTCCCTTAGAGCTCCCGCGTGTCTGGTTTCTGGGTGAAGCACCCTAAACATCGTGCACCCCTGTCGGGCGCACGTCTTTGGTTGTGCGCGCCGCCCCGTGTTCCGGTGTTGACGCACCCGTCGGGTTGTGCGCCCCTTTCTTTGAAGTGCCCACTTTCTCTTGTGCGGCGTGTCGGGTTGCTGGGTGAAGCACTCATCTGGGTCGTGCTTCCCTGTCGTGCGCACGCTTGTGGTTGTGCGCGCCGACCGGTTTTCTGGGGTTGAAGTACCCTTCGGGTTGTGCGTCCCGTAGTTTCAGCGCCCACTTGTTCTCGTGCGGCGCGTCGGGTTTCTGGGTGAAGCACCCTTTGGGTCATGCTTTCCTGTCGAGCGCACGCCTTTGTTTCTGCGCGCCGCCCCGTGTTCCGGTTTTGGCGCACCAGTCTGGTTGTGCGCCCCTTTTTTCTCGCCCACTTTCTGGATCTATGTAACCTGTGTGAACGTTCGAGTATCCACGTGGCGCTACTCTGGTTTCCTGTGTTCCACCGACAACCACAAGACGTCCTGGGATCTTCACTGCCGAGTTCGGAGGATCGTGAATACGTTGACGGTCTGCGTCGCGATTGGCTTGTTGTAAGACGGTTGCTGCCTGTGTTGCTCATTCATGCTCGTGAGAACGAGCCTGGACGTCCGTTACGCGACCACGGTCTGTTGAGAGCGATCCCGCGCCTGTGACTCTCGACGACGGCCTGCTTAACACTTGGTGGTGACCGACGGTGACACTTCTGAGACCTGTGCGGTACTCCACGCGACGGCTCTTTGCCACGTGCTTCTCCATGACACGCGCCCGGAGCTCTGCTGACGACACCTGAGTACTGCAGAGACGTAAATAGTCCGTGTCACGCCTGGGTCCTCTTCTTTCTGGGCCTTGTCTCGTGCTGCGCGGCGGTACCCACGGTCGACGAAGGTCAACTGCCGCACGGTGACGGTCTGTGTCGCACTTTGTTTGGTTGTGCCAGCGTCCAGACCGGTGACGCCTTTCGCTTGACGACTGCTTGCCATGCACTTCACCAAGAAACGTGCAGGGACTGCAGCGGGCGACAAAAGACGACTGCAGAGAGGGTACCTGTCTGTTGCCTACAGGTGCGGTTGATGGTCTGTCGTATTCACGGGGGCTGCTCCGGGAGAGGCTGCGCCTGCGAAAAGGCACGCTGGACAGAGTTTCCCCGCGGCCCGTTCGTGACACTTGCTTGCCGCACAGCGGGCGACGACCGACTACTGCAGAGCCTTTTGCTCTTGGGCCAGCTCTGATACAGGCTTTGTCTGCCGGATCCCGATGTCGGGAAGCGCAGTGTCGGGAGGCGGCCCGTCAACACCGGGGTCCACGCCGGAGCGTGCCTCCGCCGCAAGGAGGACCTCCTTGGAAACGAACTATGGTCCTAACATAGAGTACGTTCAGCACGTCTGGGTCTTCTCAGAGAGTAGAGATGCATGCGTGAGCTCCTTTCATGTCGTGTCGTTATTGACAGGAAGTGTCTGTCGAGGGTCCCTCAGTACGGCATCTGACGTCTTCAGCTACTGATTTCCATGTCCCACTTCCTTCTTCAGTCGGCTGTGTGCTCTGAGTTTGCTGGGTACGGACAGAACATAGTGCGTTCTATTTAACAGAACAAGATGGACGCTGGACGTATTGAGAACCACCAAGACGCCCCAATGCATGAATGTCTGACGTGGATCTCCCCGAAAGGCCACTTGTAAGGGCCCAAGAAGGACAGCGCAAGATGCCTTCGTAACGCCATGGAGCGGGCTGTCGACAAGGCCGTGTCCAAGATCGACTGTACGGTGGCCGTTCACATTGGGAAAAAGAAGGAGTGCAAGGTGGCCCTGAAAAGGAAGCTGCGTAAAGTTTGTAAACGCAGACGAAACGCTACGCGTTCGATGATCTACCGCAAGACTGGCGTCTACTTGGACGCTGGTGTACCACAGGCGACGATACAGCCTCTTCAAGTGCTACGCGGGAGTGAAGACGAGCTCGCTTCATCCAGTGCAGCTATCTTGGACCAGGGTACTCGATACCAGCTGGTACTGGACGACTCTGACGCCAGGGCCACGTGCTTCGTCGACTTGAAGGCGACTGCTGCCTCTATTATTGCTGAGTTGTTATGCGTCGACCCCGGGCACATCACCGCTGGGACTCGGGCTGCGGGAGCAGACCACATTAAGAGCTTCATTGAGAAGAACAAGATGCCTAAGCTCTTGCGGCCGGACAGCGCAAACGTACTCAATGCAGTCGTCCAGCGCATCTGCGACGAACTCAAGGATATTGCTGCATCTCAGTTCAACCGTTCTGCTGATGAAGAGGCGGAATAGAACAACCCGAGTGATTATCATATGCTTGCGGGGTTGCTGATTCTACTCCTTTTTATTTGTTCGTTGTCTCTCTATGCGTTTATTATTCCAATTGACTTATTCTTTCTCATTGCCCCAAAGACAGTCTCGTAGAACAACGTAGTAGATGAAGAGAAGCACTAAACCTCATCAATTCTTTGTTTATTTCTCGAAGACAGTCTCTGAGGCTGGTTACAGGGCAGAAAATCAGCGTGTTTGACTGATGAACAAAACGATGATCAACAGAATTATCATGCAGTTTTCCTGGCAGACAGTCCGTGAGCAGATGCAACAAATAGAGCAGCCCGATCGGTTTCAGGACAGACATTGATGTATATCTTTCAGACGGACTGGGAATCGTGCTGGCACATTACCCAGCGAACAGTGATGAGGATCGTATTTGTGTCTGTCTTGCAGACAGGATGGCACGACAGTCGCCTAATAAATGACCCGCGCATGAACGTGGGACGAGCTTCCAGTTCGTTCTTCAGTCTGTATGAGCAGATGGTTAATCAGAATGGCTTCCTGGGTTAGTCAGCGAGCCATCCTACGGAACGTACAAAAAGATAGAGCCGGAGAAAAGCGCACTGACAGGCCTCTGAGTGATTGTCAAGTCTCAGTGAACGGTCTCTCCTGACGAACAGGTTGAGGGAAAATACTGTGTCCTTTTTCTCCGAACCATCATCAGCAAAACGATTGCGCAACCTGTGTGGTAAAGCTGTTGATAGAAAAATGTCGCTGGACTATCGTCGAGGTCAGTCTCTAGAAGGATTCTCGCAACGTTCCCGCTGTCGTCTCGCAGTCGTCATGACACGATCCGCGAAGTTGCTCCCCGAATGATTCCACGGTCCTCTTGCAGACTGTCTTCATGATTCGCTCCAAGCAATCCCAGGGCGGTCCGTGCCATCGTCTTCGAAATTGTTTGACCATGAATCCAGGAGATAATCTGTTATAGATCTCAAAGTGATAATCCTGCAGATGTTCTCGAAGATGGTATTCCATCTCACACTGTGTGTGGCCGTATGAGATTCCCGAGCAGTAGTGAGATCTTTTCTTTCATTATGAATAAGTAGGAGTTGTTTCGATTCGACCGCATCCAACTCTGACGACTATCCTGTAGAAAAGTCCTGGTAATGTGTCGAACAATCGCGAAGATTATCTTCCCAATCCGCTCCAGTCGTCCTTCAGATCGTATTTGGAACTTACATGGTCCGATCCGACACCCATACTTGTCTTGGATGGCGGATGGTCCTGAGATCAGACCAGGAACTGTTTTTCGAATTGTTTCCAGAACTGTTCCGCGGCGTATCTCGTGGCAGGGTCACTGGACCAAACGACAAACAAATCCGTGCGCGTGTTAGACCGACTGCTCTAGCGTTTGAACAAGATCCGATCTCCATCCTGTACCCGTAGAATGAGTACGCGGGCGGGTTCCGGACTGTCTTCAGAGCAACAGCCTCGACGAGAGATAGCAGTGTCCTCACGCGATAAGCGCATACTCAGGTTACGTTCAGAACTACGTCGGTGCCCGACATGACAGAAGAAGCACAGGGATAGCTGAGAATACGTCCTGCAGATAAATCAGCAGGACAGCCTTTGGAGAGATTTTGTCGACAGTTAGCATTTTTATGCGTCCGATCGCTTGACACTCTATCTGGAAATCTGCCGCCAGGCATGTCAGCAGGACAGCCTTCGGAACGGTCCTGTCGTCACTTTTTTTTTTTATTCATTCGATCCCTTCCTGTATTTCCTGAAGCTCTGCCGCCTGGAATATCGGGAGGACAGCTCTCGGAACGGTCCTGTCGACAGTTGTTCTTTTTGTTCATTATATGTGCCATGATCATGACGCGCATGTCTTCTCTACGACCATTCGTCAGAAAAAGCAAGGAAGATGATGTCAGAAAAAAACAAGGCAGATTATGCCGGAAAAATGATGGAAAAGGATAGAAACGTGGAAGAAAGGGACATGCATGGACAAAAAGAAATACAGGTCAAGAAAATGGGAGAAGCAGACGAATCTGGATACCACAGAGGCCAAGAAATCGTCAGCCACAACAGGTCACAGATCGTTTTCGCCTTCGTCGGCATGGAGCAGTCGTCCGTGTCAGCGTGGTGGATTATATGAAACTCGCTTCAAGCAGACCGATGGGAGTGAGTTAGTCCGGTTCCTCTTCTGAGAGATCAACATCTCCAGCCTTGAGGTCCTTCATCTCATCCCGCATGCACCGCACAACGCCCTTGCGGGCCTCTTGGCTCTCTGGTCTCAGAAACTTGGGGTACTCTGCCATGTCAACGTAGCTTTTCAGACAGGCGGCTCCGACTGTTCGCACAGAGTTCCAAATTTCGCTGGCGTCCAGAAACAGAAGCTCAGCAATGATGGCCGCCGCCGCTCCGTTCATGTCAAGCGCGCGGGCCAACTCGTTGTGGCCGTTCCTCAGTCTCTGTCAGTAACCAACGCCTGGAATCTCAGCTTACGCGCCAGCGGCAGAGGCATCCGAAACGTCTGCAGCAAGCACCACGTGCTCCATGGACACCTCCTGTACGTCATCGTCCATGTAAACACCGTCGGGCCCGGCACCAGCTGCGTCACGGAAGGCCTTGATCGCCGGCCCCGGCAGCGCCTTGGTGAGGCCGTCCGCGGGCATCTCAGCGCTTGGCAGAAAGTAGAAGGTCACGTCGCCGCGCGCAACACAATCGCGCACCATATGGTGCACGAAGTCTTCGTGCTTGGTGCGCCCAGTTGCCTCAGGGTTTTTGACGAGCGCCAGGCACGCCTTGTTGTCTTCCCCCATGGAAACGGCACACGTGATGCCCTTGTTGTCATACCACGCCTTGAGGTCGTGGCTGACGTACTCCTTTGCGCCACCGTGGCGCACCCGCTTCTCTTTGAGCCCGGTGAGGGTCTCAAGATGCCTTTTGCGGGCCTTGATGACGCCCGGTCCCATCTTCTTAGTCTTGAGGGGAGTCGCCGTTATGAAGCCAGTAGAGTCCTCCATGAGCGTTATGAAGTATACTGAAGCGCCCAGCGACTCCGTCGAGGACCCATCAACGTCTGTGTGAACCAACTCGCACTTGCTGCTCGTTTCAGTGGAGCGATGATGTGGGGAACGCGCCATCTTGCCGTCAACACACGGGACGCACACCATGCCAAGAATGCGCTTGGCGTCCGCCACCGAAGCTAAAATCCCGTCGACCATCCCGACAACTCGCTTGAAGTTCTCGAAGCCCAAGTAGTTGAACCTGCGGTGCGACAGCTTCGCCACGCCGTCCATGCGTTTTGAGGCGGCGCTTACCGACGCGTTGACCGGCGTCACCTTGAGCACGTAGTTCTCGGACTCGTTCACCGAACCGATGACAGACGCGTTGCCCAACACCCCGCTTGAGAAAACCGCCTCTCCATCGCTGAGGATGTAGCAGCCGTCTCCGACAAACACCTCCGCTCTGCCGCGGCGGTCGACCGCACGCACAGACAACAGGATAATTGTCAGGTTTGGCACAAGCATGGCCTCACCGAGGACCGTTTGTACCTTGGTGCTGGCCGCCCCACGTCCATGGAGACGTATCCGTGCCCCTCGATGGACACCTTGTGACCGTCAGCGAGAGTGACCTTGGCCCCGCTCCCCGACGTCTTGACGGTCAAGCCCTTAACCCGGCGGCCATATGGTTGGTCGCGCCGGACTCCAGCACCCAGGTCGACATCCCACTGAGACTCTCGAAAGTCTTGTGCTGTCCGGCCTGGGCTGCCAACGTGGCGTAGGCAAATGCGGCACAGGGAGGTGCAACACCGCCCCCGGTACCATCCCGACACCCGCCGCTTGGCTTCTTGTTGCCCTTGGCGTCGTCGGCCTTCTTCTTGAGGCAGTGGCGCTTCATATGCCTTTTCTTGTTGCGGTAGTAGCACACGACCGCCTTCTTGTCCCACGGCTTCTTGGCAGCCGATTCCGCAAACGCTTGCAACTTGACGCCAGTCGACGACGACGACTGCCCTCAGCTGGGCCGCCGCTTCGCCGTGAGCAGCTTGGCGCTCACTTTGGCGAGGTTTCGCTTCCCGTCTATGTTCTCCAGGACGGTCTTGATCATGTTGTAATCTGCAGCAAGACCCGACAGGATCTGCAGCACAAGTGTGATCTCGTCCACCTGGTTGCCCAGCATGGCGAGTTCTTGGCGGGGGCCCTTGGCTCGCGACGTGTACTTGATGATGTTCTCGTCGCCGTCCTTCTTGAGGTTGCTCAGCTCGTGCATGGGCTGCAGCAGCCGTGCGTTGTCACGCGCCTCACAGATGTCCTTGAGCGCGTCTCACGCGTCCTTGGCCGTACTGACCGCCGTCACCGAATGGAGATAAACCGGCTTGACAGACATCTGGATGGTCGCCAACGCCCACTCGTTCACGATGATCAACGCGTCCGCCACCAAGTTGCCTTTAGAATCACTCCCGGAGGCGGGGCGGTCCGTCACTACTGCCGACCAGATCTTCTCCTTGATAAGCTGTGCACGACAGTGCACGGCTCAGACCTCGTAATCGTCGTCCAGCTGCGCAAAGCGAGGGCCACCGTAGCGCCCGGAATCCGACTTGACGACGACAACCGCGCCCCAAGGCGCAACACTGACGACGTGGGAGGCTTAGCCCGCCCGCCCGACGCCGGAACACACAGCAGCCCAAGCAGCGTCGTCCCGCAAACGACAGAGCGGAAGACGACGATGACCACCAACGACACTGGACCCATAACCTGTGAAGTCGGTGATGTTGATTGGGTGCGTTGTTTTACTAGGCACGGCGTTCCCACGCCTGCGAAGGCGTGCCGGATATCCCCCAGGCCACCTCAGCCGCAGGGCCTTCCCAGGCACCCTCAATGGCGCGGCTGACAAGGCCCGCACGGCGCCTCCCAGGGCAGCTCCCGCACCTTCGGAGGGCGCCCACAGCCTCATACTCAAGAAGCCGCTCCCTACACAAATCTCCCACGGAGCTCAACCCCTAATGGGTTCCCCGCTGAAAGATCTACAAACAAGTACATGCAGTGTCACCACACAAATACAAAGACTTACGACTCACGCAAGGGCCAATTGTCCCTGGGGGACTGCGGAAGAACACCTCGCACCGAGATGCCGGCCGCGTACACGTCGGCGTCCGCGAACCTGGCTGCCGCGCAAACATCGACGGCCGTCAAGTTGGCGGCCGCGCACCAGTCGGCGGCCGCCAAGAGTCATGCGGTCGTGGCGGTCTCCGACGCTACGCAGCGTCAGGCTACAGCGGCGGTCGCCCTGGCCGCCTCCAACAAGCGTCACGCAGCCATTGAGATGCAGCTCACTGGCGACAAGGCGGCTGTGGCAAAGGCGGCCGCCGCCCTGGCGGCCGCAGCGGAGAGTTCAGAAGAGGATGTCATTGGGGTCGATGAGCTTGTCGACGACGTTGAAGGCGTTGTCAACGGGGAGAGATTGCGGGCATCACCGGACAACCACGGCGACAAAGACAAAGTCGGTTGCGACAAGCTTGTCGCGGGCTAAGGCATCGGAGACAAGAGCGACGGCGTTCATGGAGACGGGTACAAGGTCAAAGGTGACAGGAGCGACAAGGTTGATATTTTCAGCGACAAGGGCGATGGCGACCATGGGGATGTTCACGAGGGCGACGGCTTCCAGCAGGACGACGCGGCGGCTGCGCCGGTTGCAGCGCCTTTCCTGCACAGCGCGCGCGCCGCGGCCGCGATGCGCCCCAACAACGGGGCCTGGCAGGAGCGGCGGCGCACGAGCGAGATGTTCCCCAAAGTGGAGATGGCCCTCCGTCGGGTGGCTGCCGCCGTTTTCGGCAGTCCTGCAACAGCATTCTGTCCAAGGGCGTCCTCAGCGGCCGACGTGGCCGAAGGTCACTCGGCCGCGGCGGCCGCACAGCGGGCGACATCAGCGGCCGGTGCTTCCAATGCCAACGCGGCCTCCGCGGCTGCGCTGTCGACGCACTGCCGGGCGGGGCACGGCGTGGCCGCGCCGAACACTGCTAGGGCCGGGTGTATGTCGGCGACCGCCACACCCAAGTGGGAAGCAGCGATTGCGGATGCCGACAATGACCTCGAAGATGTGGATAGCCTGCGTGACGACATGGGGGTGGCGTATGAGAACGACACCGTGTACCTTGGCACGCCCTCGCCGCCATCGCCTCGCCGCCAACGCGTCTAAAGTAACGGAGACGGGCCCTTACTCTGCTCTCGAGACCTCAAGAGGTTAAACAAATTGGAATATACAAGTGTTTCTCCTACAACACTGACGCTGACAAGTGATATAGAAGCTCGTTCAGGCGCCGGAATCTCAGAGTTGATGGTTTCACGCGGTACCCTCGCGAAGAGCTGATGGGAACTGCAATTTGACACGCGCCTGATCTCGAAATGAGCACGGCTGACAAGTCTCATGAAAAAGCATCGGTGGCGTCCCCCAGCTGTCTTCGCTCCCAGGTCTTTGCCGGTGGCCCTATCTTCCCTCGGAGCATCAAAAACAAAAGTGGCCTGGCTCTCGAGAGACCCAGAAACACCATTATCAGGTACAGACAAGTATGCTTCTTGACAGACTGACTCTGTGAAGTGATCTACAAGCGCGTTTAGTCACCGGAATCTTCCAGTCGATAGTGTCACGCTGTACCCGTGCTCAAAGCGTTCAGGGAATGCTATAGGACACGTGACAGCCCTCGAAATGAGCAGGGCTCACAAAACTCTGATAAGACGGGAGCGGTGGCATCCCTCTTGCTCGTTGCGTTCCTGGTAATAGCCCGTGGGCGCTGTCCTCCCCCCGCCCTCTTCCCTTCGCGGGTACGCATCACTCAACCGTCGCCGCACGCGACCGCGCACCTCCTCCCGCCTGTGCTGCGCTCTATAAGGCGCGAGATAGCCACTGCGTCACCCCGTGAGACGAAAGCGCCGCCTGTGCGGCCACTCTGTTTGCCCACTCGAAGGAGGCCGCCGATCGAACCGGCGCCGCTGGTGTCACGTCGGTGGCCACAGCATCCCCCCCACCGCCGCGCGAGCTGGCGCTCGCCAACTCGACCGCGCGCTCGAACCCCCCCGTCGTCCGTCAGGGGGGTGCCGTCACATGCGCGGGTGCCCCCACCCGATTGGCCGCAGGCCTTCTTGTCCTCTTGGCGGGAGAGGTGGCGGCCGCTTGGGTCGCCGCAGGCGTTGCCAAGAAGTCGGCGGACGACATGGTGGCCGCCCGGTTGGCCACACGCCATCTTGCCCTGTTCGCGGACGATAGAGGTGCCGCCCGCGCGGCCGCAGGGCTTTCCGTTTCGTGAGCGGAGAAGTAAGCGGCCGCGCGGGTGGCCACAGTTCCACCCGCCCCGGCGGCAGACAAGGTGGCGGCCGCCCGGGCGGTCGCAGGCCTTCCCGCCCCGTCGGCGGATGGGGTCCGCGCCGCCTTAGTGGCTTTCAGACTAACCAACCCGTCGGCAGACAATGTCGCGGCCTCCCGGGTGGCCGCGCACCATCCCGCCCTGTCGACGGACGAGGTGGTGGCCACCGGCGCGGCCGCACGCCAGCCCGCCTCGCTAGGCGACTAGGTGGCGGCCACAAAGGTGGTCACAAGACAAGCTGCACCGCCAAGCGATGCGCAGGCATCCGGACAGGAATAGGTCTGTGATAACTCGTCTACTGACGGCTCTTCGTCTGGCGCATCGACGACTGCAACAGACGAGGATGCTGGCGCGCCGCGCCGCATTTTCTCGGCGTCCGTGGCCGACGCGTGAAAACACTCGTTGAATGCCGCCGGGCCTCCGGACGCCGAACAATGTGCTCAGTGGGGCGTCCCCGTCTCGTCTTGATGCCGCCTGTTAGGCAGCAGCAGTCCTCGCGACGCAGCCTTCGCTGTCGTCGCTGACGGTGCTGCTTGGCCGTGAATCGTCGCTACTCTGTCCCTCGCTGCTCGTCAGCTGCTTTTTTATTTTGTTTCATGTCCTTTCTTGGGCCGGGATCGTCCTCGCGGTGTTGCTTGTGTGAGTACGTGTATACATGAGATGTCAAGTGCCTGTCTGTACTGTCATATAGGAAACTGCTCTTCCTGTACTATGGTCTGAGGTATAGGGAGCCGTTGCCGTGTGTCTGGACCACCACAGAATGGCGTCATGCCCGTGGTGTCTCGCCGGTGTGGTGGTCGTCTGCACTATGCTGGCGGTTGGCGAAATGAGTGAGGAAAAACTGACCGGCACGGCGGGAGGAAAAAACCTCTTTATGAAACCCACCCACATGCACCATCATCCCACAAAAGGCTGCACCAGGTCACAACGGTCAGCCCAAATAAGCTCAGTGAGGTCGTCACGTAGCAACTCTTGCTCGTTCTCGTCAAGAGATTGTTCGCGAGCTGCCAGCGAGTGCAGCAGCGTGCTTTCAGCGTTAGCCAATCCTCGTACATGCACGTGCATTGCGGGTACGGCGCCAGGAAGCATGCCTGCAGGGGCATCCGAAGCCGCCCCGCATTCCGCAGCCGCCTCTTCAATAAGAACATGGACGTCGGCCGCGGCCGCTTCACCATCAGCGGCCGTCCCAACATCGGCGGCCGAGCCGCCAATAGGCCTTTGTTCGTCGCCGGCGGCCGCCTCGTTCTGGGCGGCCGCTCCGAATAGGTCGCCTTCTTCACCAGCCACGTCGTCGTGGCCGGCGGCGGTGTGCAAGTCTGGAGGTGCGGGGGTATTCGTCTGCATGTGGCTGGGGGGGGGAGGCGCGGCGGTGACGGCGGCGGCGCGAGCGCCGGCGGCGGCAGTGCTTGTTGGCGGTGGCGTGTTTGCCGAGGAGACGCAGCCGCTCAAAAGGAAGGGTCGCGTGGGCTGCGCCGTGCACCTCGTTGCTGGATCCACCACAAGTCCGGTTCTGACTCAAATTGCTCGTAAGCGCTCGTTGAACACGGGCTCCTGCGCGCACGCTGAAAGTGTTTGCTCGTATTCTGCTGGAGACACTCGTTGTGGCGTGTTGGCGACGAAACGAGGGCGTGATGAAGAGCTCTACGATGTCCAGTCAAGTCCTTACAAGTGCCACTTGATACACTAAACAGGTGCGGTCTTCAGTACCGGATCTGTGCCGAGTCGGGCAAAAGATACGAAGAAGGAAACTATCGTGTGCAACTCACAAGCAGAGGAAGGTGTGACAACACGCTCAGCCCACCCCACCCAGTTGGGGGGAAGGCTAGCCAGAACGTGTTGCCGGGTAGTCCTGTCCGGGAATACCCGCCCGGGAAGGAAGCCCCGAATAGCACACACGCACGGCATCGACCGGGGGGGAACACCCCAAGCGACAAACACGAGTTGTGTGACCGGAAATTTACTTTCCCACGTCGAATGCGTCCAGGCAACACTCACGCCTCGCCCTCTTCTCCCGTCCGTTCCCCTCAGACCCTCAGAAGAACCCTCCTCAGACCCCCTCAAAAGACCCTCAGAAAACCCTCCTCAGACACCCTCAAAGGACGCTCGGAAAACATTCCTCAGACACCCTAAAAGGACCCTCGGAAAACCCTCCCCTCAGGGCGCATGGGGTCAGTCCCAACGTAGGACGGCCGAAGCTTCGAATATCGCCTCGAGTAGAGGCGGGGGAAGGGTGCTACGTGAAACCCTCGCGGCGCCCCGGGGTCAGGGGCGTGGTGTAATGTTGGTCAATAGTCCAAGTCGGGCTTAAACAAATGAGGCCCTTAACGGGGGGCCCGCCCGGGGAGTTACTAATCTTTAGTCCCAGGGAAGACTTGAGATCGCGGTTAGGGTTGGTGAGCCACGGGGTGATGCCAAGTGGATCGCCACCGGAACGACTCGAAATATGCGGAACTGAGGCATATCTTCCCTGAACGGGCTTGACGGTGGTCGGGATTTGTAGTGGATCCTGACCGACCGATTTCCCGGATCGGCTGATGCCCTCGTGACTGGAAGAGGGCCCCGTGCCGAGGCCTGACAAGCAGTAATGCTGTCACAGAAGGTTGCGCCCACCCCGGTGCGGGGGATGGGAAGAGAGCAGGCAGTTCTCGCAGCCCGACGCCTCTCTACCGGCGTTACCCGCTGTGGCCGGCGCCGCAGCCGGCACGCTCTCGCGGCCTTCTGTCCCTGCGGGAGCAAGTAAGCACCCCTTTCTCGGATCAATTGAGGAAATAGACCGTCCCGTCGCAAGCGAGGGTGCATCCCGGGCTCACTCCTTTCCTGCCACGCCTAACTCTCCCCCCCCCCGCAACCACAGAAGTGGGCAACCGGCACAGAGTCGGCAGAGCGACGCGAATATTGTGCCGCACGCACCACAGCACCCCCGCGCAGTGGGGCCAAACCCGGGTACCTTACAGAATCGTGTTTTCGTGCTAAATGCGTGCGCGCACGCGTGCAACCTAATCGGAAATCGGCATGAACGCACGTGTGAGGGCCTCTTCTCAGGTCGGAGCGCTACGTACAAGAGACGTATCTCAGCGCCACAGGCTGAGGAGTCGTCGCCCATGAGCCATTTTTTCCACCAGGGCCCAACCGGCGGAGTGCGACAAGGTGGTCAAAACAGTTCGTTCGGGCGCTTCCTCCCCTCCTCGTTACTACGCTGTGGCAATAGGATTGCGAGCAACAAGTTTGAGAGAAGGTACCACACTTCGGGCGTTTCACGACATGGTCCGTGACCTCGCCAAACAAAGATTGAAACAACATGTATGCAAACGAGTTCAAACTTGTGTCTGGACGAGTGGTGTTCTATGCGACAACAATCTGACAGGGCGGCATACTTTCAACACAGGACGTAAGGTATTTGATGCTGGGAACGGTTTTTGTGTGGTGTATTCTGTCTTTTTTGCATATATTGAACCCGTGTGCTCACGGATCACACAAGTTTGTTGCTTGAACGGCCCAGTTCCATGCGCGTTGCGAAGGCACAAGGAGAGCCTGTCACACGCGGGTCGTTCCACTCACCACATGGGAACGCACGCGTGGTCTGTTGGCACCGACTACCCGCGCACATGTGGTCCAGCAGGAAAGCCTTAGTGACCTGACTTGACCGGGAATATCGAGCATCCACCTCCGTCCCGTCGTCACCGCTTCGCCCGAGGCAGGCGGTGCCCCGTGGGGCAGCGTCGCGGCTAGGTGGGCGGAGGATCTTCCCCCCTAGCACCCCACCCCCCCCCCTGCCTCTCGCGCCGACCGGCTGCGCGTCTCCCTCTTCAGCAACACGGCACGAACAGCGAGGTGGCGGCCCTCCCCCCCCCCCCCCCCCCCCCCCCCCCCCCCCCCCCCCCCCCCCCCCCCCCCCCCTCCCCTCCCCCCCCCCCCCCCCCCCCCCCCCCCCCCCCCCCCCCCCCCCCCCCCCCCCCCCCCCCCCCCCCCCCCCCCCCCC
>Ga0115031_1001227_pt1 | contig 19075 bp, 11 predicted proteins | sample Maine_Asex4_meta_FD_87301 | JGI IMG/M metagenome (GOLD analysis project Ga0115031, IMG submission 87301) | Marine algal microbial communities from Maine, USA - Maine_Asex4_metaG | ecosystem: Host-associated > Algae > Red algae > Unclassified | place: Maine, USA | collected 2015-01-05
ACCCGCCGGTCTTGTTGTGGAAACGGCACAAGAAATCATTCGAACCCGCTTTGAGCTGCACGTTGACCAGATCTTCGTATTGCTGCGGACCGCGCTGAACGTTTTTGGAAAACACCTCGTTGCCGTTGTGAAATACCTTCACACTGTCATCTGGCCCAAGCATCACCTGAGCCGGACTGTCGGCAGATGTCTGAAGTCGGAAATAGGCATAGACGCTTTTGTTGTTCATCTTCCCGAAGATTTTCTGAAAGTCGATTAGCCCTCCATAGCCCTGCTGGTTTCGTTCTTGCTTTTTCCAGCTGAACTCCTTTGCACCGGAGATGATCGTCTCCGTGAGGTCTATCGGAGATGTCTCGAAGTCGCGTGAAGTTGCGAATCCATCAGCTCCATCATCCAAGGGGCCCAGCAGCCAGACCTCGCCAATTTCACGATTGTCGGCAACCTCCAGTTGCTTTTTCGCCGCAGCGATGCGTACGCTTTCGAGTCTAACTTCACTCCGGTCGTCATGAAGGAGGCTGAGGAAGTGAGTCGCGGTGTGTTTGACCGATTGATCCGAATCATCCAACTTGCCCATCAGCATCGCGAATCCAGAGACTGATTTAGGTTGGTCCTTAATAAATGGCCAGACATCGCCGATGGTGTAGTTCCCGTTCTTTCCCAGGGAGCGAAGATCGACGTTGCCACTGATTAATTCGACCGTGAATGCGTCTTCATTGCGATGGGGTTGGACAGACAGTTCATCCGGTAGGGCAGCCGTCTCGGGAATCAAGCAAGTTGCGTACCCCAATCCAATCGTCGCCAGCAAACGGACGCCCTTATCTTCGTGATGGATGAGCGACTTGAATTGGTTCTCTGATGCATTGCGTGAAATCAATGTCGCGGCCGCATGGCGAATGAAAGTGTCTTCGGTAGACGATACCATTGTGACGATCGCGTCAAGGTTTTCAGGCGAAACGTTCCCCTCTGAGGAAAGGACCGCCAACAGGGCCGCGTGTTTTACCGCCGGATCCTTTGACCCAATCAACGGTAACAGCTCGTCGATTTTAAACGCATTGCACGAAGAATGTTGAATAGCTCTCAGCGCCGCCAACTGCATGTCCGGCGCCGCTGAGAGTGCCGATCGCACCAGATTAGCATGTTCGTCGGTCGGATTTTTCAACAAGACATGGAAAATGTTAAACGCCTCAGCGGCTGTTGTTGGGTCCAACAATCCTGAAGTGTCATCCCGGTGAATTAGCTCAACGAAAGCCTGAGTCCGGCGGACATGAGAATCAGACGTCGCTTGTTCCTGAAGTTCGGCCACCGTCAGCTTTGTCAGATCAACTGCATCTCGTTTGCCTGGTGTTGCCTTAGAGGGTGAAATCATGAGGAGATCACTGCGATACGTCGGAGATCCCTCGTTCTGAGCCATGTGAGAAACAGCGACAAACACGTTGCCGTTGTTACCTACGCAAACCCCAACAGGCCGGGCTAAATTGTCACAAACTAGCAGGTCTTTTTCTGGGCCATGAAAGGTTGCCCCATACTTTTCCAGCGGATGATAAGAAACCGTGCGTTTTCCCCACCGCGTCACCATCAGTGAATTTTTGTATTTTGCCGGTAGCACATCTTCGTTGTAGTAAGTTTGTAAAACCGGGACATAGCGCCCAAGATCTTCATTAATCGTTTCCAGAAGATCCATGCGCTCAGGAGCTTTAGATCGTAACCATCCGTTGGGCCAAGCGAAGTAAGCGTGTTGCGTGATGTGCAGTAGCCGGCCCGGCGAGTAGATCGCGGGGAACTGTTCGTGGTCGTTGTCGTTTGTGAACAGGTTCCACTGGGAATCAAAACAAAGTCCACAGCTGTTTCTTAGTCCTCGCGTGTAGCCCTCTAATTCAGTGCCATCTGGATTGATGCACATGGCAGCACCGACACCGTTGTACTTTTGTTGTTTTTCATCAGGACCATAAACGAACGTCCAATGTGCCCAGTGGTCGGGGCGTGTGAAATCGCCGTAGTACCACGAAGGGTCGCCAAAAGTGAAAAAAAGTTTGCCGTTGGGTCCCCAGGCAAGTGCGTGAAAACACTGGTGAGTATGACCACGCGGAATTCCATAAAGCAACCGGACTGGTTTAACATCTGTCTGGTCAACGCGTGCGTTGGGTAACCGGTAAATTGCACTCACCGTAGACACGAAAACGTCGTCGCCCAAAAACTCGATGTCGTAGACCCAAGTGTGCTCAGGGAATTCGTAGACCAAACGACGCTTCTGATAGGTGCCGTCTTCGTTGGGACGAAGCACAAACAGTTTTCTCCGTCCGCCAACAAAAAGCTGGTTCTCGCTGTCCGATTTGACTGCCAGATAAGAATCGTCGGGGCTGATGTCGATCAGCGTCAGTTTCAAATCCGCGTCCGGCAGTGTATAGTCTGCGAGATTCGCGTTATTCTCGGCCCAGCAGGTCTGGCTGAATTGAGTGACTAAGAGCACGCAACAGACATGGAAAAACAGGCGCGTCATCAGAAACTCCGAATTGATTCAGTGCGAAACAGTAAAAACGATCCAACTGCATTTAGCTTACAATCGGACCGTTGGTACTGTAAAGGAAAAAAGGCGTTGAACCAAATGTTCAACGCCTTCTTTGTCAGGCGTGGCATAAGCTTGCTGCCTGTTTTTTTGATGCTCGTTCGCGTCGACAGGCAAGAAGCCTATCCCAACTTCTAAAATTGAGAAGACACGTCCTTTCAGTCTTGAGAGGCCAATTCTTTTTCACGGGCCGCTTTACGTTTGTGCATCGGAGGCACAATGTTGGAGGCAAGGCCCACCAATTGAAATCCTTTGATGATGTAATAGTTCACATCAATTTCCCACCATTTATGTTGCACAGTAGCAGCGGATTGATCCGCGTGATGATTATTGTGCCATCCTTCACCTGAGGCGATCAATGCAACAAACCAATTGTTGCGGCTGTGATCGTCTGTGTCATAGGTCCGATAGCCGAACATGTGTGACAATGAGTTCACCGACCAAGTGATGTGCCAAACCCAAACGATACGCGCCACCACGCCCCAGACAAAAATGCTGCTGGCCAGTTGAAACGCTTCCATCCCCAAACCATAGTAAAGGCTGGAACCGAGGAAAGCCAACATATAGATTAGCAATCCATGGGCCAAGAAGATCACGACGCCCACGTAAGTATTCTTCTCCAGCCACATGTAGTAGGGATCTTGAAGAATGTCTTTGGCATACTTTTTGTACAAATCAAATTTGTCAGTCCCCTTATTCTCAAACACTAACCACTCAAAGTGTGACCAGAAGAAACTAACCAACGGGCTGTGCGGATCCTCTTGGTGGTCAGATTCATGGTGGTGCAAGCGATGCCAGGCTACCCAGCGCGCCGGTGTTTCCTGCCCGTTACAAAGAGCAATCGTGACCAGCACGCGTTCAAACCATTTGGGTGTTTTAAAACTACGATGGGTCAGCAGGCGGTGGTAGCAAATCGGAATTCCAATCGCTCCAAAAAGATAGGTCCCAATCACCAAGGCAGCCACGCCCGTCCAACTGAAAAACCAAGGCACGAAAATCAATAACGCCGCAAGATGAAACGCACCGATCGACAAGCAGTAGCTGTAGTAGATGCGTTTGCGGTTCACCTTCGACGGAAGTGGAATGCTGGTCGCGCTTCGGCCGCCAACACCCGAGTGCTTTTTTCGGCTGCGGGTGGAAGATTCGTTGGTCGAGTCAGCATCAGGTGTTTGAGTTTGATTTTCTGGCGACAGCGTGGATGGCTGATTCATTTTGTTTCCGTACTTCTAAAAACTTCCCTTGAGGTTTCACCGACGTTTATGAATCGATTGATGCCGAAATTAGACTTTGATTTCAATAACGGTGACACTTGAGGCCTATAGCGTGACCGGATATTGACCGGTTTGTTAACGGGGGAGAGCAATTTTATCACCTCCTCTGAAAAATCGTATGCAAGAAATGGCAAAATCGCAGCGGTATTCGCCAACTAAGTGTCGCATATTTAGCCACTTTTGCAATTTTGCAGCGATTGAGGGTCAGATCGACATGACAGGCGCTGCCACGACAAACCGGCAGCGCGAGCAAGTGAGTATGCGAACACCGGAAGAAACTCACTCGCTGGCGGGCTGTTGATTTACATGGCCGTTGGTGCGCTGGCCCGAATTTGGTCGCCGCAGAACCGGGGCTAGAGGCCTGTTGATTAAGTCGGCTCTCGATTTTTAAGGTGAGCCGTTTGGGCGTTAGCCCAATGGCACTTACCTTAGATTGATGCAACGCATCTGCGGATCAGCCGCCACGCGATAGCGTCCGGTTTTTAGCGCGTAGGACCGGACGCTATCGCGTGGCGGCTGATAAGATTATCCCACGTTTCGTCTAAAGTAAGTGCCATTGCCCGCTAACCCCGGTTTTGCGATCACCAAACCGAGGCTAACACCTAAGCGGTTCGCTTAATCAACAGCCCTCCTATCGCCAAAACGGCTAATCGTCAAAAGCCAGCTCAGACTAAAACAACAAGCCCTGACGCGTCGGGTTTGTGTTAAGTGGATAAACCGCACAAAAAAAGCCGCTGCTCATTCGAGCAACGGCCTAAAGTATGTTCAACCTAATCGGAGTAGTAGGTTTAATACATGTCGTGTCCGCCGCCATGCCCGGCTGACTTACCAGATTTAGGTTTGTCTGCGATCAACGCGTCACTGGTCAACAGTAACGTCGCAACGCTCGCTGCGTTGGTTAGCGCGGTCTTGGTTACCTTGGCAGGATCAATCACACCAGCGGCTACCATATCGACATATTCGTCAGTTAACGCGTTGTAGCCAAAGTTGGTTTTACCTGCGACAACTTTTTCGCAGACGATTCCACCGTCTTGACCTGCGTTGCTGGCGATCATGTTCAACGGAGCTCGGCACGAACGCACAACGATATTGTAACCGGTGGCCTCGTCATCAGTTAGATCGCCGGGCTTCACAGCAGCAGATGCTCGCAGCAACGCCACGCCACCGCCTGGAAGGATGCCGTCCTCAACCGCTGCACGAGTCGCGTGCAATGCATCTTCGACGCGCGCCTTCTTTTCTTTCATTTCGCTTTCAGTGGCTGCACCCACATTAAGTTTCGCAACACCACCTGAAAGTTTCGCTAAACGCTCTTCCAATTTTTCGCGATCGTAATCCGAAGAGCAATTTTCGACTTCGCGGCGAATTTGATCTACCCGTGCCTTCACGTCGGAGGTCTTGCCACCACCTTGAATGATGGTTGTAGCATCTTTGGTGATGATGACCTTCTTCGCGCGGCCTAGATCGGTCAAGCTCAGGTTTTCTAACTTCATGCCAAGCGCTTCGAAGACAGCCGTTCCGCCACAAAGGATTGAAATGTCTTCCATCATGGCTTTGCGGCGATCGCCGTAACCGGGAGCCTTCACTGCACAGCAGTTGAACGAGCCACGAAGGCGGTTGATGACCAACGTCGCCAACGCTTCGCCGTCAACGTCCTCGGCGATGATAACCAATGGTTTACCTTGCTGAACAACCTTTTCCAGCAGCGGAACCAAGTCCTTGATGTTGGAGATCTTCTTTTCAAAAATCAGAATGTAAGCGTCTTCAAAGACAACTTCCATGCTGGCCGGTTCGTTTACAAAGTAAGGCGACAGGTATCCGCGATCGAACTGCATACCTTCAACCAGTTCGACTTCGGTACTCAGACTTTTGCCTTCGTCGACGGTGATGACGCCGTCTTTGCCGACCTTTTCCATCGCTTCGGAAAGTAGTTCACCAATTTCGGAATCGTTGTTGGCAGCAATCGAAGCGACGTTTGCCATCTCTGATTTGTTTTTGATCTTGATTGACATGCTGGTCAATTTTGCACAGATGTCATCAACGGCTTTTTCGATTCCCTGCTTCATTTGAATTGGGTTGACGCCTGCAGTGACGGCTTTGAGGCCTTCGTTGAAGATGGCTTCAGCCATGACTGTGGCAGTGGTCGTTCCATCCCCGGCAACGTCGCTGGTTTTGCTGGCCACTTCGCGGACCATTTGAGCGCCCATGTTCTCGTAAACGTCTTCCAGTTCGATTTCCTTGGCGACGCTAACGCCGTCCTTGGTAACCGTAGGTGAGCCAAAGCTCTTCTGCAGGATGACGTTGCGACCTTTGGGGCCGAGAGTAACTTTGACCGCGCGGGCCAATTTTGATACGCCCCGGCGGATGGCTTCGCGAGCTTCTTGTTCAAAGGCAATCATTTTTGCCATAATAAATATCTCCTGAGTTCAGGTTTGAATTGAATTTTTTAAGTTGGTTGCAAAGGCAGACGCCTCTGCCACTTATTCGATGACTGCCAAGACATCGTCTTCACGCATCAGCAACAACGTATCGTCGCCGAAGGTAATTTCGTCCGGCCCGTATGACGAAAAGAGAACTTGATCGCCGGGCTTGAGAGTCAGCGCGACGCGCGAACCGTCTTTGGTCATGCGACCTTCGCCGACAGAAACCACGGTGCCACGTGCTGGTTTGTCTTTGGCCGATTCTGGCAGGAAGATTCCTCCTGCGGTGTGGTCAAGTGATTCCTCACGTTGCACAACGATGCGTTCGCCCAGCGGCTGCAACTTGATAGATTTAGCTTTCGATTTAGCTGCTTTTTTGGCGGTCGCTGCCATGTTCTATTCCTCCAGAACTTTGGTTTATAATCTTGAATCGGACATTGGTTAGTGAAAGGCCGCTATCGTAAGGGGTTTGCGAAGGTTGTCCACAGATTTCCCTGACATTTTTGCGGTAAATCATTTTCAAGATTGTTTGTAACGCAATTGGCGGGCCAAACCGGAAATACTCCGAGAATAATTTGTCTGTCTTAGGCGGTAGATTGATGGGGAATGGATCCTGTAAAAAGATGCATGCCTTTTCGGGACTACGGCCCAGCAATTTACCCAGACCAGCATGAAGCGGCTGTTGATTTAGTCTGATTCGATTTCTAATGTGAGCCGTTTGGGCACTAGTCCCGGTTTTACGATGGCGAAACCGTGGCTGGCGTTAAAAGGGCTCATGCTTACTTGCGTTTTTCAAACGAAAATCTCTTCACGGCGTCGGGCTTTGCCCCTAAATTTTTTGTGGAACTTTAAGACGCATCGGGTTTATGTTTTCTAGAGCCAATCAGTTAAAAGTACGTACGATTGATCGTTTGCCGTTGCAGAACTTCTCTGACACAATGTCATTTTTCGAATAGCTCGCCAAATCCCTTGAACAAATCAAACGAAGGCAGCGCGTCAGCCTGTTCCGAACGCTGCACGTCGAGGATCCCGTGAAGGGAAAACTGCGTATCTTCCTTGATCACTTCAAGCTCCAATCCGCGAAACCAAGTCAAAACGGGAGCTAGATACCCTTTTGGAAGCACTGGATTCCCAAATGACGGCCAAGCATCGGAGTACCAAACGTTGCGGCCCATCGGCAACCGAAGTCGTTTGTATTGCCCATCGAGCGAACACACCAGTTCCACATCCAACATGCGCGAGGCTACCGAACGAGTTTGTTCCGGCGGTGTACCGAATTGTTGATTGATTAAATTTAGCAACTGAATATTCGCGATCGACGCCTGCCAGCTGCGGCGGAAATTCAGCATGTTAGCCCAGACTTGGATTTTTGAATTTGCTAAATCGCCAACCTTTATGCGCACCTGTGCCGGCCGGGGACTGGGAATGATAGCCAAATGTTGTTTCAAAGCTTCCAACCTTCTCTGATCAAAGGACAGTACAGAAAAATCTTCCCACTGCAGTCGCCATAATTTCAGTAAACGGGAATAGGTATAACCAAATGCATCAGGCTGTCCTCCCAATTGTGGCATCCAGTTCGTCAAACCGGCGTTGGGCCAGGCGCCCACATAGCCTGGTGTCTGGCGAAACGTGTCCAGCAATCGCAAAAATGATTTAGGCTTTAAATCAATATCAGGGTCTAAATAATCTTGCACCGCTCCGAACAGATGATGCGTTTGGGCCGTTGCTCCCAGCAGCCCACCCTGAACACTGGCTTCAAAACGAACGATATCTTCGGGCGCGCGTCGGACTTCCTGCTTCAACGGCGGTCCCATGCGCTGAACCAACCACTTGTATTTATCTTCTCCCAAGGGCAGCACTTGTGCATCAAAAACGATGCGTTCAAATTTGTCCTCTTGTTTGTAACGTTTCACCGCGATCATCATTGGATCGAGCGACTTTATATTGTTTGAGAAAAAGTCAGCACGCTGGGTAAACCATCGTTGTTCGTCCAGCGTCACGCGCTCAATCTTCATGTCAGCGACAGGCGTGAAAAATCCCCGCCGTCCACGCAGTGAACACTGCCAATAGTCACCGATAGTTTCGAAAGTGCTGCCTTCTGGATGGCTGCCGAAACGGATCGGTAGATAGCCACCGTTTATTAAATCGTCGATACTTTTGAAGTCGTATGATTCTCCGGCGGCCAACAACTTCGCCATCTCATACAGCACCATATCCGTGACGACTTGGTTTCGACGGCGGAGTTCAATTTGATACTCGGGCGTCAGCAATTGCTGGAAGAATCGCGTGGGAAGGTAGATGAACAGCGTGTCGTCGCGCTCGACGGGCATTTGGTAACGAGCAAACTGAAATTCTCGTGTGTTGGCAAGGCTGCCGATTCCGCGCGCGGATTCCAAAAACCGTTCCGCCACTCGCCGGGACGTTGTCAGCAAATGGTTGTCACCCGCCACGGCATAAAAAGAACGATAGCGATTGTCGGGCGTGGAAAGTAGCTCGATCGTTTCATCCGCGTCGGTGGTGATCGTCGTGATCGTCGCATTTTCGTCGGCGTGTTTCGCCGCAAACTTCTTGCGTTTAGAACGCATGTTGCTGGAGAGTGCTTTCGTGTTTTTTGCGTGTAACATGACACCAATGGCAGCACCGTTGTCAAAATAGCTGTCCATGCCAATGACACCGACGTCATCGATGAGGCTGCCGCCGAACAAGCGATCAAATTCGCTGGATTGAATCGCAAGCTGGTCAAGGAATTTTGACTGAATCTTTGGTTGGTAGCCGCGTAACTGGATCATGCGACTTAGATTGCCACCGAACTCTTCGGTCAACTGTTGAAGCCAGATTTGATTCTTCCAAGTGCCAAACCGGAGGTAAAAGCACTCGTGAGGAACCGCTTGCGCAAGAGGCTCAATGACGATGTCCTCCGGCAGATTCTCTACCACCAACGGCGTCCATTGGATTTTCGGGGGCATTGGCAATGTTGCCAGATCTTGATCAACGCCAACGGTCATCGCTTTATTAATGGCTTCGATGCGAAGCGCCTCGACGTCGAACAACAGTTCGAATGTACGCGCCAACGCGTCTTTGGATCGCAGTATTTGTTTCGGCGTTGCGAGGCCCAACCTTTTTCCGATCAGGGCCGTTAAGTAGGTTTCTACCATGGGGGGATAGTCGCCCGATTCGATCATGTCGTCGCTGGCAGAAGAGAAACTATTCCACCAGTTTTTGGCAAATCGTTCATACCGGTTGGGTTTGTCGAACACGATAGGAACGTCAAGCGTCGATTGCCCACTACCATGCAACGTCACGTTGAGCGGTTGATCGCCCTTGAATAGAAACCAGATTGACTTCGTGTCGGCGGAATTGCTTGGATTTGATCGTAAAAAGTTTCTTAGAAACTCTCGGAAGGGAGTGTCTGCGATAACCGGAAAACTGATGCGCTGATTCGCCTCGGTTATCAGGACCGCTCCCGTACGGGCGATCATTTCATCGCCCGGTTGCAAGCGATAGTTAATACGTCCAATCCCATAAGGCCGACCTGCATGGGCTTCGGCTGATAGAATTGCCGGAGGACGCGCAATGAGAAGATCATCGGTGGCACGATTTCCATTGTCGCCGATCGCTGGCGTTGGTGCCTTAGTCGTTTGTTGTGCATAAACGAGTCCCCAAGGCGACACCAGGAAGATGATCGCCATAAGAACAGGGAACGAGCGGAGTTGATTCATCTTTTTATGACAATGCTAAAAAAGTGCACAAGCATGGCCAACTTGTGTTCACTAGACAACGTCCATGATCGGATCGGAGACGTCTTCGAGGGTAACGTGGACCATCCACTGATCAATTTTTAAACTCTCATCGTAGACTTGCCCCGGTTGTTCTTCTGCGTTGACGACGATCTCTTCTCCATCGACTGGAAAGAATAGGTAGTCGCAACCATCGGTATCGATTCGCGCCAGCGGGCCGATCTGAGGATGTACCATTTCAATCACACGCGCCGAACGTACCTGGCAATTGGTGGTCGAATCGAGTTGATTAAAGAAGATGAAGTCGGGCGTCTCTTGATCGGTCACGATGCTCTCGGGGGGCGTTTGGAAAAACCAAAGCTTCTGGTTCTCACCTAAGACCAACGTTTGGTCCAGCTCATACCAACCGGGCACCCAAAGGGCTGTCTGATTTGAAGAGATCATGGTTAGGCTTCAGTCAAATTTAAGGAGAGGGAGCAATCACTGCAGGAAGTAGTTGAGGGAAATAATACGTCCACAACAACATCGTATTTCAAGGGAAAGTCTGTGGGTTTTTATCAGCCGCCACGCGATAACGTCCGGTTGCACGCGCGTAAGATCCGACGCTTTTGCTTTGGTGACTGATTGGTTCTGAGAGCCTTTGCCATAGAATCACAGCCTGGGAGCGAAATACGACTTTCGAAGCTTAATGATGGTGGGGTTTGTGAGGGGGAATGTCGCCTTCGTAAGTTTTTCCGTCGATTTCAATTTTCAACTTCACGCCTAGGTTCATCGCGACCGAGAGCTTGTCATCGTCAAGCATGTACACGGCTGTTTTGCCATTGTCGCCTGCGTCTTCGGCTTGCAGGACGAAGGGCTCACGCGTTTTACCGGTCTGCGGTTCGATGCTGACGTTGGCGTTGACGGCGACAGATTTCTTATCTTTGTCCAATACGTAGACGCGGATTACTGAGTTGCCTGCGTAGTGTCGCCATTCGCTGACGTAATCTTTTGGCTCAAGATAAACGATATGGCCTTTATTGGGGCCCATTTCCTCGCCGGCGGCACCGTCGTGATCATGATCCTCATGCCCTTCATGGCTTTCGTGATCCTCATGACCTTCTCCGTCATGGCTGTGACCATGATCGTCACCGTCGTGGTCGTGCCCTTGTTCGGTTGCTGTCCCTTTTTCTGCTTTTGATGCCGGTTGGTCACAACCAATATTGAGGGTGCAGACAGTGGTCAGTAACAGTACTAAAAAAGAGAATCGCATAGGATGGTCCCGTGAGTTAATGTTTGTTGGTTGGAAATGCAGGACCAGTGGGGCCCTCATTTCACTAAGGTTTGATTATATCGAATTCGCAATGATTTCAATACGGTGTTTGGGCCGCTTTAGTTTTGTTGGTCCATAAAGGGAGCAAACTTCAAACAAAACGTGCGCATTTGATGCTTGGTAAACGAGAGAGTGAAGCCTTCTGAATCATCAGAAGTGACAGGTTTTTCACCTGACAAATCGGTTTCAATGTGAGACGTCGGTTAGATTGACTGTAAACCGGTACACTTCAACGTAACATTTCTATCGTGATCGCCTATATTCCACCAGCGAGCAACAACGTCCGTGCCCGAACTGTTTTCGGCGGGTTTGACGGCCCATAAGACCAATTTTTTCGAAATAGTGTCTTCCGCATCGTCGGGTTTAAGTTGAATCAAGGAATATTCTGTGGGTAGCGTACCGCTGGAGTCCGAATAGAGCTCTTCTGAATTCAGCTCAATTGCGATCGCGGGATTGGTTTGGTCGAGCGCCCGGACAAGAGGAGAAATGGAATCCTCCCAACCGCGACGCTCCGAAAGTTCCGCCGCTTTCATTGAAAAGCGTTGCGTGAAAGTTTCATCGCCGTGCTGATTCCTGGAACCGTTTCATTGCGCTACCATTGCCTTATATTGTTGAAGTACTGTTGAAGTACTGTTGAAGTACTGTTGAAGTACTGTTGAAGTACTGTTGAAGTACTGTTGAAGTTGGCTTTGAACGATCGATGGTTTGAAGAACACAACGTAACGTCACCCACCGTTAACAAAGATGCCAGGATTACAGAATGTCGCCCGGTTGATAATGGATTATCTCCTCCGAGAGATCAGACTTCAGCGCTTCGACCTGAGATTGGAAGTGAGCAATCTGAGCCAACGCGGCCCCCGAGTTCTTGCGACCTTCGGCTAAAATCTGAGCCAACTGATCTTCGTTAAGCGGAATGTCGGCGTCGTCTTTGAGGCGGTCGAGCAGGTTGTTGCGATCAATTTTTCCTTCCCGCAGATCATTCACCGTCGCAACGGCATGTTTTTTAATCGCTTTATGGGCCGTTTCGCGGCCGACTCCGGCTTTGACGGCTTCCATCATGATCGTGGTGGTCATCAAAAACGGTAAGTAATATTCGTTCTCTGCATCGATCACTGACGGATAGGCGTCCATCTGATTGAGGATTGTTAAGAAGGTTTCATACATTCCGTCGATCGCAAAGAATGCGTCGGGAAGCATCACCCGTCGAACGACCGAACAAGAAACGTCGCCTTCGTTCCATTGGTCACCTGCCAGCCCCGCAGCCATCGCGAGATAGCCTTTTAAAATAGTGTGAAAACCATTGACGCGTTCGCAAGATCTCGAATTCATCTTATGAGGCATTGCACTAGAACCTGTTTGACCGGGCGCGAAACCTTCGCTGGCCGTTTCGTTGCCGGCCATCAGACGCAATGTTTTGCAAAATGAAGACGGACCCGAAGCTAGTTCCGTTAATGCTGAGACCGTCGAAAGGTCTAAACTTCGTGGGTACACTTGTCCAACATTGACGCAGGTGGCCGGCATTTTCAGGTATTGGACGATGCGGGATTCAAGCTCAATTACCTTTTGGGGATCACCGTTAAAAAGTGAAATTGTATCCATCTGAGTTCCAACGGCGCCCTTTAGGCCGCGTACAGGATATCGCTCAAACAATGCGTTCAACGTTTGCAGCGACCCTAAAAGTTCTTCACCAAACATCGAGATCCGTTTCCCCAGCGTTGTCGGCTGAGCAGCGACGTTATGGGTGCGCGCCGTGACCAATAATGATTTGAAACGGTCTGCCAGTTCCGCCATGCGGATCAGTGTCGTCGCGGTTTTATTGCGGATGATTAATAGGCTGCGAAAGACCTGAAGCTGTTCAACGTTTTCGGTCAGGTCGCGTGATGTCATGCCTTTGTGGATGTGTTGGTGACCCGCCAATTCATTAAATTCTTCAATTCGAGCTTTCACATCGTGACGGGTAACTTTCTCCCGAGCGTCAATTGACTCTAAGTCGATTTGGCCAATGACCGACTCGTAGTCCGCAATCGCGGTAGAGGGAATGTCCAGTCCAAGGGCTTGCTGGGACTTCATGACAGCAATCCAAAATTCGCGTTCGAGGCGAATTCGACCCTCGCCAGACCAAATATCAGAAATTTGTTGAGAAGCGTAGCGCTGGGCCAAAACGTTGGGAATCATACTATTGCGTTAGATCTGGTGAGGTAATTTGATTATTTCTGCTTAGTACTATCGTTTTGATAGAATCGGCATTGGTAAAATCCTTAAAAGTTAGAGCTGCTAAGCATAACTAAATCCATTGGATTGGCTAGGATTCTCGATTCGCGTTAACTAGTGTTAAAAAAATCCGATAAAAGCAATTGCTCTCGCTGTGATGAAGCGATCTCTTCGGTACGATAATGGCCGATTAAACGCAAAGTTTTAGTTTTTTGGATTGCCCGATTGCGGGTTGTTCGAAACGCTTGTTTGGTCGATAAGAAAAATAGGCTAATAGATTGAAAACTTCGCTGAATTTTCTGCGAACCTCTTCCTCGTTTGGCCCGTTAAAATAGCATAGTTTTGAGTCAGATTTTGCGCAGGGTTTGCCCCCATGACCTCAATGGCGGTTAGCGAGCGTTTGTTTTAAGGAGAGTTCTGTGGGATTGCGAACCATCGCATTGCTAGTTTCTGTCGTTTCGATCTGTTCAGGTTTTGCTGCTGGTGAAGCTGTTGCTCAGCAACGATTTACCAGCGAGTATTATCTGCCTGCCAACACTCGCGCTTGGTTCTCAATTCCAAATCTTCAGACGCTCAATAAGCATCTCGACGCGAGCCAAATGGGGCAGCTGTCCAAAGATCCAGCTCTTAAACCGTTCATCGATAGTGCTCGCTCGCAAATGCGTAAATGGCTGGATGATAAGGGAGTCAAATTCGAGTTTTCCATCGAAGATTTTGATGACATCGATACCGGTGAAATAAGTATTGCGGGTGTTTTGCCGCAGGCCGTGGATGGTCAAGCGATGGCTGGCACCCATGGTATCGTGCTGATGGCTGACGGCTCCAAAGATCTCGATTCTGTAAGGCAGCTAATTGGACGGGTCGATGGGCAATTGCAAAAACGTGGTGCGACAAAGGAGTTGCTCGAGGTCAATGGAATCGAAGTGACCAAATGGCAGTATCCTGAGAAACGGAAATGGGTAAAGCATAAAAAAGTATCTTTCCAAGCAATCGTTGACGGCTGGTTCTTGGTATCGAATAACGACGAGATTTTTCGCCAAGTGTTACGTCGCGTGATGAATTTGGTAGACCCGAGCGTTGCGGGTAATCTCGCGTCTCAGGAATCTTTTAAGTACGCTCTTTCACGTTGTAAATTAAATGCCCAAGGGGAGCAAGAAGTAGCGGCAGATGTACGATGGTTCGTTGAACCATTTGGATATGTGAAATTAGCGCGAGCGATTGAGATCGAAAATGAACCGGTTAAGAAGATGGAAGATGACTGGACTGCGGTACTCGCGGCCAACGGACTCAAAGCGATTCGCTCCGTTGCAGGTGCGGCAACGATCGCAACTAACGAAAAGGAGGCGGTCTTTCGTTTGTTTGTTCACGCTCCCAAGGACAAGACTCGCGACGCTGCCGAAGCTCGGATGCTCAGTATCCTTGACTTCGCGCCAATAGATCGTTCCGAGACGGTACCTCCAGCGTGGGTGCCAAAATCAATATCAGGATCCTTCACAGCCCAGTGGGATTTTAGCAAAGCCCTCGCCGGCGTCGGGCCGATTGTGGATTCGTTTTTGAAAGAAGATGGTGCATTTGAGGATTTGTTGGACACCGTTAAAAACGAGCCTGATTTCCGAGTCGACATCATAAAGCTCGTGAGCCAATTGGATAAACGGTTTACGATTATTTCCGAGACTGTAAAACCGCTGGGGGTGGAAAGTGAAAAACTTGCAATTGGAATTCAATTGATTGATCCAATGGCCGAAGCGGATCAAACCATTATGATCGACAGCATCGCTCGCGCGATTCGAGGAGACTTGATTGACCTTAGCGGCTTCCGAGTGGTTGTTGATGATCGAACCGAGGAAGAGTTCGAAGATGAAGATGATTTTGACTTCGAAGGTGGTCTGCCGTTCGAGGAAGAGGAGGAAGAGGACAAGTTTGCTGGAGGAGGTGCTGGCGGCGAGGGTTTCACGTTGTTTGAAAAGAAGTACATTGCGATTGCCAAAGGCCATTTGTTTGTATGTAACGACAAGGACTATTTGAAGAAGTTGCTGACGAGCAAAGACACTGAATCGCTAGATGGGCAATTGGATTTTATTGTGATGCGGGATGAAATTTCGAAGTTCGTGGATATGAAAAAGGTGCGGGCCATTCGATTCGGGCGTATTGATAAAGTTCTGGAACTGAACTACGACATGATTAAAAAAGGTGAATTGGCGAACTCAAAGTCGATATTGGGTAAGGCCGCCAATGCGATTTTGACCGAAGAAGGCGATGGTTCGAAAACACCCGAAATTCAGGTTGATGTAAGCAAATTGCCTGACGATTACGAATCAGCGATCGCGAAGTATCTGGGCACCATGGGCTGGATGACGGAGAACGAGGTCGGCGGCTGGCGAATCACAGGTTGCGTTTTAAAGAAGTAGAAACGCTTTGTTTGACCTAGATCGCAATGGTAGTTTAACGACAAGCCGGCAGGCAACCGTGTTTTGCCGGCTGAAATGGCGTCGCCGCACGGCTAATCTCCAAACGAATGAAATGCTCCTTACCTCCCGTTATGGCGATTGAAATTTCCGTAACAATTCAGCTATCTGAAGTTGCACTTATCAGCCGCAACGCGATAGCGTCCGGTTCCGTTGTAATTTGAGGGGACGAAACCGGGGGCTATCGCCCAATGGCACTTACTTTAGACGAAACGTGGGATAATCTTATCAGCCTCCACGCGATAGCGTCCGGTCCTAAGCGCGTAAAACCGGACGCTATCGCGTGGCGGCTGACGGGTTGATGCGTTGCATCACGCTAAAGTAAGTGCCATTAGGCTATCGCCCGGCGGCTGATTTGCGTATTCCTTCGGATGTAGCATCACAATTTCAGACCGCTGAAGTATTACAAATTACCTAAGAATCAGTGGGTTCAACTACTTTCATTTTTCTTAAGGATTCGATCCGCGGCCTGCCGATGCTTGCAGGATCTCCCAACGTTCACTGCGTGCAAGATCGGCGTTTAGATACTTAATTTCGATCGCATGATCGGCAGGGCCTGCGGCTGCGGTATCAACCGACAATGTCGCCATCCCCCAACGTCGATCGAAGGGCGTTTGAGCTATCGCGGTTGCCTGGATTTTATCGAAGAATGTCAAACTGATTTTCCGAGTCAAAATTCCGCTTCGGTAGACGACACCGAATGCGGTGCGTGCAAAACAAACGGTGTGGCTTTTCTTAATTGCATAGGTCACCAGTGCTGGTATCGCAATCAATGCGAGGGCCAGTCCCCAGGTACTGAAAAAAAAGTAACCTATTGGTGCCAGTAATAGCGAAACAAAAACTGCAATTCTCACCATTCGTTGGCTTGCTTTGGGAGATAACGATTGCCAATCATATTGTTCAGGTTGCCACTGCAAACCGGGGCGTAGGTTGCCAATCATTTCTTCAACGTCATCGGTGGGTATCACGGGGATAAACCAGCGTCTGGAAACGGTGGTCGTGGCGTTTTCATTCTCGGAGCTTGCCCCGCCGGCGGTTTCGATTCGAATCGAAGACAGCCCAAGGAGACGCGACACGAAATTGCTGTGCACGCTGATGAACTGAATACGTTTGCGAGGCACCGTCGCAGAAACTTTGGTGAAGAGACCGCAAGATATCTTGAAATCATCGCCAGAGAGGCTCAAACGATATCCGAAGAATCGCAGAATGTACCAAGCCACTCCCAGCATCCGCATCAGCACTAACCCAAGAATTCCTGCAGCGAACACCGCCGTCGTCGCAACGTAGATGTTGGTGAACTCTGGTAACCATCCTGAGAAAAAGCTGAAGTCATAGTCTTGTCCCTGGCGTCTATCAAACTGAAAGTAGAGGCCAAGTAGGACGCCCACCATAATTAGCCCGCGATTGCTGGCAAAACCTGCTTTTGCCAACCAAGAAAGTGGAATTTTCAAAATCGTAGAATCGTCATGTTGGACCGCCTCCGTATCGTAGTTCTCGAAAGGACTATCCGTAGGCACGCTTGCAAGGTCTGCTGAGTTAGCCGATGCCATTTCCGGCGATAGTGCAGCGGAGGAATCAGGCACAGCAAAGTGAGACTCAGTTGCTTTTTGCTGGAACACATTGCGGCGAAGAAGCCCTACCTGCGACAACGAAAGCACGCTGAGTACGGCTTCGGGTTTGGTGCCGCTTGCGGTTTCGACACGCACTTCAGCGACTTTAAAGATGCGGTGTAGCACGCCTTGAACCAGATCAATGTTTTGGATTCTCTCCACTGGAACCGTGCGCGTTCGACGAAAGAACAAACCTTCATTAACGACTAATTCACCGCCAGAGATCCGATATCGGACGGTGAAATAGCGAATGACAGAAATCAGCAACGCAGGTACGAGAAAAATTACCGCCAGGAAAATGTAAAACAGATTCCCGTTGGTTGCCCCTAAGACACCAAAGATAGCTGGGATCAAATTAGATTTCACCTGACCGATCAACGAAAACAGCAGTGAAATCGGGTGGAGATATTTGTCTTGTTCGGACCCTGCCGCTGCCGATAAGGATGAACTTGAAGTAGTAGCAGCAAACGGGTTTAGCGGGTCGTTTGACGCGGCAGAATTGTCGCCGTTTTGGTCAGTGGGGTCAGACGACATCGTGTTCCTTCCGCTGCCGAATGATTTCGTCGCGCAGTTGGACAGCCCGCTGGTGAGCCAGCCCTTCGATGGTGACCGACGAATTTTTTGTGCCGGCGGTATGGATGGTTAGACTGCCAATTTCGTACAAGCGCTGAAGAGGGCCCTGCGAAACGTCTGCGTGCTGGGCTCGCGCCCACGGGATCGCGATTTCCGTCTTCCAAAGAACTCCTCGCCGAATCTCAAGTCCGACGTCGCTAAGCTTCCAATGGATGTGTCGATATTCTATTTGTGGCCAAAAAACTGTTTTCCAGAGCAGCCCCACACAAAGCGAAGACATACCAATCCCTACTAACACGACAAGGATCTGGTCAGCTCCCGACAGCCACATTGTCAGACCAGCGATCACCGAACCGAATGTTACCAAGACAAGGAGAATCAAAGAAGACAGCCTTTGGACCGGAATGTATCTTGGGTCAATCGAGTGAAAATCAATAGAATTCGTTCCCTCAATCACGCTGTCCATTGAACTCTGGTCGCCCTGTTCCACTGCCGCGCCCGGAGACTGTCCTGAAGACGCAGCCTCCGCCCCCCGAGGTTGGTCACCTTGTATGTCGTCACCAAAGGAGAAGGGCTGATTACTGGATGAATTCATCTGACTCCGCCATGACTTGTTTCCGCAAACTCGCCAATTGAACCTCTACTGTGCTGCGAAACGCACGAGGGCCATTATGATTACCCTGCGAGAACACTAGGCCGCGTTCTATAAATCGTTTTCGATTCGAATATGCACTCTGTTGTGAGCGGCAAGGCGGTAGCCGCCGGTAAATCACGCAAAGAACCGGCGGCTAGCGCCCAATGGCACTTACTTTTGACAAAACGCAGGATAATCTTATCAGCCGCCACGCGATAGCGTCCGGTCCTACGCGCTAAAAACCGGACGCTATCGCGTGGCGGCTGATGCGCAAATGCGTTG
>Ga0115031_1001229_pt1 | contig 19056 bp, 29 predicted proteins | sample Maine_Asex4_meta_FD_87301 | JGI IMG/M metagenome (GOLD analysis project Ga0115031, IMG submission 87301) | Marine algal microbial communities from Maine, USA - Maine_Asex4_metaG | ecosystem: Host-associated > Algae > Red algae > Unclassified | place: Maine, USA | collected 2015-01-05
CCGCCGCGGTGCAGCCGTCGCCTACCTTCCCGCCGCCGCACCTGCACTCGCCGACAGCCTCGACGCCGCCCAAGCGCAGTGGGCGTCGCCGCCGGTACCGGCGGCTGGTGCTGCAACGCCACCGGCTCGAGGCATTCCGGCGCCGCTGGCCAGTCGGGAGAGAGGAGCAGCCGGCGGCTCTTGTCCGTCCGTGCAGGGCTCGTTGCAGGGCCCCCGACGCGCACCGTAGCCGCCGGCGTCCTGCAGTATGGCACCGATCGGATGCTGCCAGTCGTGACGGATCGGCTCAAAGTCGCCGGTCTGGGGGGATCCTCCACCTGGCGGCCCCCAGTTGTTGCAGCGTCCCGCTTGGCCGCCGGCTTGACGATTTGCGTGACCTCCTGGCGGCCCCCAGTTGTCGTGGCGTGTAGAGTGGCCGCCGGATTGACGAACTGCTTTGCCACCCGTCGGCCACCAATCCTCTCTCAGTGGCCCAAAGCCGCCGGGCTGATGGGGACGCTGCCTGCCCGGTGGCACCAAGTTCCGCCTGGGCGAAGGCTGGCGATTGGGATGAAAGCCACAGCCACCGTGACGACCGGGCTGCTGTTCTCCTTGATTTTGGCACCCCGGCGGCACCCACAGGTCGCGGCGGGGAGATCCGCACCTCTCCAGCAAGTCCTGTCCCCGGGCGCCGTACGCGTGGTCCGGTTCTTACGGCGGCTCGCGGTGGCCACTGGCTTGAGAAGACCGACCAGCCGGCGACGCCCGGCCACAGCGGCGAGGAGACACTCGACGGCCGCCCGTATCCCACCCCCGACCACCGTGTCCGCCGTGACCGTCTGGCGGTTGCTCCCAACGGCCGCCGGCTTGATTCTCTTGCCAGGGAGCCGGCGGCACCCACCTTTCACGCGGCGGCAGCGACGCCCGTCCCGCTCCCCCTCGCAAATGTCCATCATCTTGGTTGGAATCAATCCTTGGTCCCGGGCCCCAGCTGCCGAGCGCCGGCAGTGACGACCGTCACGTCCCCGCGGCCCAATTGCCGCCGCCTTCGTTCGGTGTAGCGTTGTGCGGCGGCACCCAGGCGCCGCCAGCTACCGGCCGTCCCTGGCCACCCAGCGGCGCACAGCTACTAAAGACAGGGAGCGCGGGCCCCGCGCGTGATTGGGCCGACGTTGAGCACGGTGGGCAGCCCGTGAGATGGCAAGAGCTAGTACACCGCGCGAGCACCGCGAGCAGCTCTTGATGACGACAATGCTGGTCGCGGCGACACTCCATGTCGCGCTCCCGGTCCGGCTGACGGGTCATGATCGGAAAGGAGGGGGGGGGAAGAAGGCTATATTTTGATGGCCGGGGGTGGAGACGGGGAAAATAGGGAAGCGGTGACCACAGCACACGGCCTCGCCGCCGGAGCTCGCTGTACACCGGCGGCGTATCGGTTGGAACTGGCGCGCGCGGGAGGCGAAAAGGAGAGAATCAGCACGAGTGGTGCAGGGGGAGAGGAAAGAGCCGCCGGCATCTTCCGCTGAAGCACTCCGGCGACAAGCACGTGATCGGTGTCGCGCACGCGGTCTTTGGGCCAGCGGGCGGGAGGGCGGCGAGCCCCCGCATGCTGCGCCAGTGCTCGACAGACCTTTCGTGCGCGCTGGAAGAGGGGGCGGGGCAGGGCGCAGGCCCGAAGCGGGCCCAAAACACACGAGGTGTTTTCGAGAGCGCCCGAGGTGCGGCACGAGCCCCGGGTGACGCCTCCCCAGCCGCAATACACACCGCCTGCAGTGACCTGCGCTCCCTCGACCCACCCCAAACGACCGGTTGGGCGGGAGAGGGGCACACAGGACACAAGAAGCAACACAATCTGATCACGGGCCCGCCGACCCCTCACCGCATTGATTCCACCTCCCACCTGAGTTTTTCTTAACAATTCCGCATGCCAATGACAAGGCTCCATACGACTACAAACTTTTCAAAATTTGCCCATGTCAAGCAAACAAATCGTGCGACTGGTTGCGGGATCGGACCAGATTTTTGGCGTCGGACCAGCAACACTTCGCAATCGAATTTTGCACCAGCCAGCCTCAAGGGCCTTCCGACACCTGGTCCAACGAATGGCGTCGGCCACTGTTGCTTCTGAAAGCACCTGAAAGGCGCTTCGGGACGGACCGCGCGGTCCACGACTCGGGCTTGTCGCGACAGCGCATCGCATCACGCACCCATTGAGGGAACTTCGACCAGCGCCAGCACCTCTGTTGTGGCCCATGAGACTCGGGTCTGAGACGAGTGTGCCAAGTTTCTCCAGCCGTGCTTACTCTGGACGCGTGGTGCGACCACTTCGTCCGATCTTCACGATTCGTGTCTCTCTATTTCAGAGGTATACGCCAGAAGTGCCATTTCTTGACGCGATTTGTAAGGTTCTACTGGGATCAAACAAACTTTTTTTCACGATCGGTTCCGCACGGCAGCCTTTTCGTCCGGTGTATCTTCGCATGAAAACTGCTTCAGAATAGGCACAAAATTCGATCACTTGGAGACAAACGTTGCTGGGCGCGCATCCCCCATCTTGCTTTCCCCATCTGGTGATCATGTAGCCCCGGTTTTAGATAAATGCAGGACCGCGGAGGGCCTTCTTGGATGAGAAAAATGGGGGGCCACTCACCGCCCTCCACGTAAGCAAATGTGGCATATTCCATTTTTAAATTCGGATCTTGAGGGTGACGTTGTCGAGTGTGCTCTTAGGAGACTCGTCGACAACAATAATTTATCAGTCGATCGACGTTTCCAGCTGGCAGAGGCCACTCATATTCATATTCCATGACATTCAGCTGTCTGTCGGCAGACAGATAAGACAGGCAAGCAAATGAGCACAATAAAAAATAAATAATGCGGATGTAGCCCCCCCAAGAGCATGCCACCGGCCCATTCGCACAGTACGTGGGCTTTAGCCAGTCAGAGGGGCTACCGGTGGCAATTTGCCAACTGTGGGTGAAGATATGCTGCGTACCTTCAACGCGAGATTCTTACAATCCCGGTGAGATCCGAGGATAATAACACCTGATCGGGCGGTCGCGGACTCTTACGTGCCCGCGCGGGCGTAACCGCCCGGGCAGCGAGAGTCGTGTAGGGGCGCCGATCCGTCCCGATCGGGGGATGGTGGCGGTTCTCCGGCGTCGGCAGCGACCGTCCGACCACGCACGCGCGTGCGTGTGTGGCGAGCAGCTCGCGCTGCGGGTCGGATCGACGCTTACGCGTCAGGATGCCCGCGCAGGCGGTTCCACGCATGCGCGTGCGTGGGTGCGGGTGCGGGTTAAGACCCGTGGTCGCGGCGGCTCGTCCAGCAGCACCTGCTGGGGTCACTATCGTCGGTGCCGTGTGGCGCCATCTTCGCCGGGGTTTTTGTGGTAGTATTAACGTTGGTGCAATTACCAGAGTACTGAGACCGAACGTAGCCAAGCAATAAAGAGAGTTCTATCGCCGTCGCGGCGAGGAAGAAAGACCGTTTGTCGAAGGGCATCCGATGAGGAGCCGGGTGGTGCCCACGACGGCGACCTCGGGCCCACGGTGATTTAATACAAACAAGGGCACCGGTCGATCGACCGTCCGATCACGAGCGATCGTAATGAGTGCCGGCAGACAGATAAGACAGGCAAGCAAACAAACAATAAAAAATGAACAATGCGAAAGTAACCCCCCAAAGGGCGTGCCACAGGCCAATTCCCACAACACATGGGCTTTGGCCCGTCAAGGAGGCTACTTGTGGCCAATTGCCAATTGGGAGCAGAGATATGCGACATACCTCCAACGCGAGATTCGAACCGTCCCGGTGCGATCCAAGGATTGTGAAACCCGATTGGGCGATCGTGGCCTTTTACGAGCCCGCCTGGGCGGAACCGCCCAGGCGGCGGGAGTCGTGGGGGGCGCGACGCCCTGTCCCGATTGGGGGGAGGTGGCGGTTTGACGTCGCCGGTCGCGAACGTCCGGCCACGCACGCGCGTGCGTGTATTGCGGGCAGCGTGCGCTGCCGGTCAGATCCACGCTTACGCGCACGCGCGCCCGCGCAGGCGGGTTGGCGTCGGCGTCGGGGCCAGGCGGCCGGGCGCCAGGTGACGATCGGCGGGGTTAAGACCCGTCGGTGTGTGGGGGCGTCGTGCAGCACGTGCTGGGGTGATCGTTGTCGGTGCCGAGTGGCGCCTACTTCGTCGGGGTTTGACTACCCCGGCGACAAGGCGAAAGCCTGGACGCGGAGCCGTGTTGTAGAGAGTGGGGGGAAGGGGTTTGTACACTGGGACCGGTTACCACCGTGTCATGTGCGTGGGGCAGCGCGGGCTGGGTGGCCAGCGTCGTTGCCGGGTGGCGCCCACCTCGTCGGGGGTTGACTACCCCGGCAACGAGGCGAGAGCCGGGACGCGGGTCCGTATTTGTCGGCACGGGGCCATCCTGTGTCTTCGTGCTCACGCACAGGTCAAGGCCTTACGGCAAAGCTTTAGTGGGGGTGCGCTACCGCGAGGTGGCAAACCGAGAGGTTGCGGAACCGGTGAGTGTGGGTTTGCGTTGGGGGGGGGGGCGGCGCGCAAGGCGGCAAGCCCGGCGACGGCGGCAAGAAGGGCGGGAAGCCCGGCGACGGCGGCAAGGGCTGCAAGCCCGGCGACGGCGGCAAGGGCGGCAAGCCCGGCAACGGCGGCAAGGGCAGCAAGCCCGGCGACGCGGGTGGTTGGCTTTACGGCGCGTGCGGGTCGCCTGGCGGCGCGGCGGTAACTGCCGGCGGCGCGGGCGATTGGCCTTGCGGCGACGTATGGGAGGAGGAAGGGTTCGCACCAAAGCACCAGCATGGCCGACCAGGCCGCGATGGCGGTTGACGGCGGCCACGCCAATGGCGAGGCGCCCGTGCCCCACGCCGCGGGGGGTGTCGAACGCGATGTGCAGCGGTCCACCGACCCGGAGGTGCTTCGGCAGTTCCGGCCCAGTGGCATGTTCTGTGCCCACGTGGGCCCAACTGAGGTGGTGGACGGGGTCCCGATCATCGCTGACCACGGTCTTCATGAGATTTTCATTGGCAACCGCGCTCGCGCGCACACTCGGCGTCTTCACGGGCGCTACGAGGCCCTGCCGGGCTTTGTGGAAGTGTTGGCCGAGCACGGCTCACCTACCCATGCGGGTGACCGCGTGGCCGAAGTCCATGGTGAACCGTTATTTGGGAACTAGGGTCTGCATCGCCGTATATACGAGGTCATGTCGTTTTGCAACGAAGTCATCCGGTACCAGGTGCCCTTGCACCCCTGCCACCGTTTGGTATACACCAACGCCTTGTTTTTTCCCGTGCGGGGTACCAAGACGTTCGAGGCGGCAGCCAACTCGTTTTGCCGCCTGTTGCGGAACTGGCCTATTGCCGTCTTTCTCTCGCGCCCGGTGGCCACGGACCTCGCGGTACCGATCGGCCACGATGCCGGGTTGCCGGAGTACTTGGATCAGCTTAAGCTGGTGGCGGCGGAGGAGAACGATGCGGTCGATGAAGATTGAAGCCCTCGCATGAGCCGGCTACCGAACCCCTTTCGGGTGCCGATGTTCGCGACTGATCATCGCCGCGCGGCGGACACCCGGTTCTTCCGCGGTCGCCGGCTGCTGCCGACGGAGTGGTCAGCCGGCTTCCTTCGGGCGCCGAAGTCGTTTGACTTGTCTCGTTGGCTTCCGCCAGTCCCTGACTGGGAGCTACAGACCGATCTGTGGGTTGCGACCCCGGTGGTGGTATCGTACCTGGCGGACTCGTTGCGAAACGATTATAGCTCCGAATGGCAGATTGTGTACTTGGAGTACTACTACAATCTGATTGCGGCTTGGGTAAGCACCCTTCAAGAGGACAAGGTCTTTGTCCGCTTGGACGAGAAGACACTTCGTCACTTCGACGTTTTGGACACCTCCAAACTGCGTGAGGCGCCTTACGGCGAGGTGGCACATGCCTTATATGGAAAGATGCGCCGCGCAATGGACGTTTTTCCTCGTGGGGTCGTCTTCAAGGACGTGGTCCGTCGGAGCCGGGACACCGGCGAGGCGCGGCAAGTGCGCGTGCCGGTCGACGAGACCAAGGAGTTCGGTATTGGCCTTAGACACGCGTGTGTGAATTTCGACTGGGCACCTGACCCGACCGCGCACGCCCATGCGGCGCCGGTTCCTGCGAGTCACCTCGGGGTGTGGCGTCGCGGTCGACAGACCCATCCGGGAGGGGCTTATGCCGTCAGTGGCGACCGTGGGGGCTATCACCGCCCGCGTTCGCCACGTCGCGATCGCTCGCGGTCGGCGTCGCCGCCCCGGGCCATCGAGGCCACTTGGCCGACGCGTGCCTCTTCCCCCGCGGCGGTTTCCTTGTTTGGGTCGGCGCGCGTGCGCGACGTGCGCCTTCGCGCGCCCCGTGGGGCGACTATGTCAGCGGTGGCGCACGCCTGGGTGGACCAAGTGACTGGCTTGCGCCGTGCTGGGGAGCAGGCGGACGGCCGAGGGTTCGAGTCGGCCTTGGCCATCATTGGGCAGGCCGTGGCTCGCGCCGTCGATGGCGATGCCAACTACGAGCACTTTGTTCAGCATCTTGAGGTTATCCAGCCGGAGGAGGTGGCGGCACCGACGCGCTTTAACGCGCAGAGCGTTCTGGGGCGTCGCGCTCATGCTGACGGGGGGCCGTCCGTCGGGGCTCCGCCCTCGGCGCGTAATACGCGTGCGCGTAGTGTGTCTCAGGAGTCGGGGGCGACTTGTCGTCGCGACTCGCGTGGTGGTGATGAGGAGGAGGAGTAGCGAGGTTCACTGTTCAGTGACTTGCCCGTTTGACCCTGGCGGGGAGGGGGTGCCAATGTCGGGGGCTTACGCCTTTAAGGTGTTGATGTTTCTTCGTCTTGTGATTGTTTGTGGTTCGACATGTTTTTATCCACTTCTCAGTTTTTCTGTTTATCGTCATAGCGATGAAGGAAGAGGCAGGCCATCATGGCCCATGTTGTGCGATTTGTATCCCTTGCATCTGCTGATAAAAGCACTTCGTACTCGAAACATGCGCGTATGGCGGTAGCGTACCAACTGGTGTGGTCCATTGTGGTATGACCACGGTTGCTTCCGCTGTGGTTGTCACCAAGCGTCGAAGGACTGAGTACGAGTGTTGTACCGGGGGAACCAGAAAACCATTGGGGAGCACTGGTACAGAGGGATCGTTCCCAATCAGTGTCGCCTGCGCGGATTTCGGCCACATATATGTGTACGGGCCGTGAACACGGTTCAGCCGATGGAAATGACACAAGGCAAGTTGGGGATCATACGCAAAGTTGCGCGTAATGGACGACAGAGTGGACTTAAGCCACGCGACAAGAAGTACTTCATTAATTGCGGCGGCAGTACTTGAACCTGTCCACGAGACATCGGCATGGATCACTCCGTCCCCGATAACATGGACAAGTTGGATGGTGGATATCCACGTGGAGTTCATGACAATGTTGGTCACGGTTGTGAGCCCGGCCTGTCGCTGACTTCGTCGTGTTGGCGTTTGCCATTCGTACCCGGTTACATGCTTCTTCTTCTGCCGGAGAAATCGCTCAAACAGGTTGCGTGAGAGATTCTCCAGGGGTTCCCAGGTGTCGTCTTTCGACCCGCAGTCGAACCAGCGCACTTTAGCGCTGTAGCGGTCGCCAGTCTGGCGTCAGTCTGGATGTTTGTCAACCACATACTCATCGGCAGTTGCCGGGGGTGGCTTGCGTTTGTCAAGCCCATCTAGCAGGGGGTGTGGAGCCGTGTCCGTCGTCGTTGGACGAGGAGCTGGGGTGACATGGTCACTGCTGACTCGTTTTTCATCGCCGTCAACGTCAATGACGAAAGTAGAGGCATCCGTATCCGCGTCAATGACCACGATGGGTTCAATGGCTTTGCTTTGCAGCTTGTTTTGCCGATCGTGGTTGGTCGCGTATACGAAGTCGCCGATCTTGACGTCCGCATTGCGGGTTGCGACCGGATGGTCGAAGTTACGGTTGTGACGTTGTTGCGTCTTACGCAAGGCCTCGATTACGATGGGGATCTGCTTGCGCAGGCGGGCTATGAACTCGCGTTTGCGAGCTAGGGGTGACCCATCCTTGAGCGTTTCCTTATTGGTAAGCGGGGTGCCTAGGTGCAAGTTGCGAACCGTGAGGTTGGGGATCCGCATTGGGATATCGAGTTCAAATGGAGTTATACCCGTAGACCGGTGTGGTTGGCCATTCTATGCCATGGTGATTACCGGGAGTAGCTCGTCTCATCGTTATGGGTCGTCGGCGACGTAGTGTCTCAGCTGAGTAGCCATGGTACGGTTGTACCGTTCAACGTGCCTATTGGTTTGGGGACGATACGCCGTGGTGCGAACCGTTTCAATGCCAAGCATTTTCATCACAGCGATGAAAAAGTTCGACATGAACTGGGGCCGTTGGTCCGATAGGATCCGATCCGGGGGGGCGTAGGCGGACACCCACGCGTCGATGATGGCTGACGCCACGGACATGGCCGTACTTCGCCGTAAAGCGACGCACTTGGTGAGCTTGGCGAAGCGGTCGGTGATAACCAATATGAAGCGATCGCCCTTTTTGGAGGCCGGGATGGGCCCAAATATGTCAACGGACAGCTCCGTGAGAGGCTCAGTAGCCGGGAACAGCGTCAAGGGCGTGGTGTGTCCCAGCAAGGCGAGGCGGTTTTGGGCACAAGTTGTGCACTTGGTGATGGTGGTGTGAATGTCCTTTACCATCGAAGGCCAGAAATATGTCTTTCGCATGGTGTAGTACATCTGGTTCGTACCGGGGTGGGCTGCCACTATGGCGTGGTGCTCGAGCGTCAAGACGCGTTCGCGTCATGATTTTGGTATATCCAATTGGTTGCCGTAAGGCGTCCGGCGATACAGAGCGTGATGCTCGTTGCGGAAGAAGGCCTTGGCCGCTCCGCGCTCCACGCGAGTGGACATCTCGACACAAGTGTCGCCTGTTTGTTGTGCTTCGACAACATCGTCGAACTCCACCGGTTCTGGTGTGTCGGTACCCGTGTACCTCCCCGTTCTTAAGCCTTTGGCCGTCTCGGCCAATACAAGGCAAGTTATATCATCATGGATATCTTCTGGCGGCGCCACCGTAGAGGCGCGCGACAGGAAGTCCGGCAAGTGGTGCGATGCACCTGGTTTATACACCCTATCGAAAGTGTATTCGGAGAGGCGAAGTCGCCATCGCATCAAGCGTCCGCTTGAGTCAATCGTGCTGTAGATTCAGCTAACTGCTTGGTGATCGGTTCGGATGAGAAATCGTTGCCCACCGAGGAAGTGCCTCGGCTTGAGGACAGCCCATACGACGCCGAGGCATTCGCGCTCCATTGTGGAGTAGTTTTGCTCTGCAGCAGTGAGTCCTGTGCTCCAATATCCGACAGGATGAAGCAGTTCGCCCGGTTCCTCCTGGAGGAGTGTAAAACCAATTTGGTCGGCGTATGCGTCAACGTCGACGACAAACTTCCGGTTGGCCTTTGACAAGGCAAGTACCGGTTGGCACAATAGTGCGTTCCAAAGGTCTTCAAATGCGGCTACTGCCACGTCCATCGGTGGTGTTAGGTCTGGTGGGATCTCGGCCCCAGTCAGGGCGTTCAGGGGCTTCGCTCGTTTAGTGAAGTCCTTGATATAACGTCGATAGACGTTGCACATGCACAAAAAGCTTCTCAGCTGGATCTTCGTCATTGAGATCTTGGCGTGCTTCAGAGCATCCACGTTCTTGTTGTGCACGTGCAGTTGGCCGGGGCGGAAAATATGTCCGAGGTACTCGACTTAGTCGGAGAACCATATGCACTTTTCCAAGTTCAGGGTAACCCCGGCTTCGCGGAGGCGGTGCAGAACCATTCCAACGTCCTTGACGTGTTGTACCGCGTTCGCGGAAAGGATGATGACATGGTCTCAGTAGAAGAGGCATATCTGCCACTTCAAGCCCAAGAGGATAATGCCCAAGGCACGCTGGAAGGTATCTGGCGTGTTCGACAAGCCGAAAGGCATTGGTAACCAGTGGTAAACACCACACTGCGTTGTGAACGCCGTCTTCTCTTGGTCTTCCTTGCGTAACGGCACTTGCCAGTACCCCGCGGTGCAGTCGATAGACGAGAACAACTGGGCATCTCCCTAGGAGTCAAGGCAGTCCTCCATTCGAGGCAAGGGATAAGGATCCTTCTTGGTGATGTTGTTTAACCGACGATAGTCGACACAGAGTCGGGCTTTGCCATTCTTCTTTGGTTCAATTACCACGGGGCTTGCCCAAGCACTATGGCCATGGGCAATGACGTTGAGCTTCAACATCTTGTTAATCTGATCAGCGATGATCTGCCGTTTGAACGGCTCTGACCGGTAGGGTTGGGCCCGTATGGGCAGAGCGTCTGGTGGCGGAACGATGGCGTGCTGCGTAGCACGGATGACACCTAGGACTCCATCCCAAATCGACGAATGCGTCTTGAGCATGTCTCGAATCTGCTTGTGCAGATACTCGGAAGCCTCACTGAGGTCGAGGTCCTGGAGTGGGTCACGACTGGCGTTGTCTGATGAAGTATCGGTTTCAACTTTTGGAGTGTTGTCATTCAAGACGGCGGCCAACATAGGCCCTTGCTGAGGTTCCGCAAACCCCACATTGAGTTCTTGCGAAAAATGACTTGGTCTTTGCCAAAGTTGAATAACTTGACTAAGAAGGATTCGTCGGGCTTGACGATGGCTAGGCCGCGGGCGACCGCCATTGACTTATGTCGGCATAACCGAGCGTTCGGTGTGATGGTAACCATACCAGGGGTGTCGCATGTGGCCATCATCCACTCCTCTTGTTGTCCGTCAGCATGTACCTGTTTACAGGCTCGCACCCTTGCGGGTTTGCCTTGCCAATGACGGTCCGAGGCACTGTCATTAACACAATCCAAGATCGGCGTTGGCCGAGGAAGCTCCTCCGTGCAGCGCATGTGTTCCTGCCAGACGATCTTACGCAAAAGCGGCAAGATCGCCTCGATGTTGTGATCAATGAACTCGGTCCCAAGGATGCACGGGACTGACAAGTTGTCGAAAACGAGGAATTGGTCAAATAGACGAACACCCCCGGTGTCTACATACAGATATATGGCATACTTCGTCACGAGAAGATTGTTGTTTGCATCTTGAATGCGCGGAAGCGTGGTCAACTCCTCGGCGCAAGCCATCCAGTTCGCAGGGAGAACACTAGTTCGAACTATGTTCACCCCGGCGCTCGTGTCAAGTGCAGGGCGGTAGCTCCACCTCACACACATGCACGGGCCAAGAGTGGCGGCGATCTCGTAGTGCCGTAAGGCACGGCGCAACAACCTTGTTATCGTACGCTTTCGCGTTCCGCCGGGCAACCCCAAGTCGGGCACCTGGCCTGGGCGTTTTTTGAGTCGTACACGGCGTCGGCCGGATGTTCGATCTCGTCTTCTTCGACGTTACCGTCGGCAAGGGCATGAACGCCGATAGGCGGTTGGCGACGCTCGCAAGGGCGATATGGTTCGGAACACTGTGCGGCAAAGTGCCCCGGCTTGTTACAATTGTAACAGATGTCAGCCCGATTTGCTTGCGGGACGGCGGCCCGAGGGGACGGCGGGGTGTGAACCGGTGTGAACGGTCGCTCCGTCGTCGTCCGCCGGTCCTGTGTCGCGTAACCGACTATGATTGCCGTTGAGCGGGTCATCTTGAGCTGCAAGCGCAGCTTGTTGGTGCCGTCCCAGTACATCTGGGCGGTAGCAACCGTCTCTGGTAGAGTTCAATCCGGGAATCGGCCATTCAGGACCCGTACATGCGCTTGAACAAGGTCCGAAAGACCCGTGATGAAGACGTCCTTAACGTCTTGAATGTTGATTAAACCGTTCAGAACATTGCATTGCGATTCCACGCGGGTACCAAAGGCCGTGGGCGCCTCGTTGTCTTGTTGCTTCAGCGTAATGATGTCTTGGTGGGCGTTAGCCATAGTTGCGTGTGTCGCGTTCTTCAAGAAAAGCCAGTTGAAGGCATCTCCGTATGTACGGATGGCATAACGCTTACGTCCGAGAGTGCTGTTGAGCGCGCCGAAGAAGGCCATCTTGGCATTGCCGGCTATTCGAAAAACCATGAGTGGAAGTGCTTGACCGTGTGTCAGCCCAGCCGCGACGCACGCGGGGCGAAGTGTCGTTAAGAACATGAAGATGCCCGAGGGCAGGGCTCCCGTGAATGGCTGTTGCCCATGGAACGCTCCGCCTAAAAGTTTCTTGAGACGATGCGACCGTTGTGCCTCTCTAGGCGTAAACGTCAGTTGGCGGCGGATCAGGAAGTTCGTCCTGTAGTCCAGGAGTGTCTTGAAGCGGATATTTGCCGGGCGGATCACCTTGATCCTATCGGCTTTTTCGAGTCGCTCCTTCCGTTTGGTGGGGGTCGCGGGGTGCTTGCGCGCGGCCGCGTCCGACTCGCTCGAGCTGTCGCTCGGTGAGATCCCACTTGGGGGCGAAAACGGGCCTCGAGGCCCGTGGCCATCGTCCGAAGAGGACGTGTCCGTCGCGTTGGGGTTGTCGTCGTCTCACGACGTCGGGCTTGACCCAGAGGCGGAATCATCGGCAGATGAGGAAGTCGCGGCGTTAGCCGGATGGTCCTTGCGCACGGACTTGTCTTTAGTCACCTTGCTTGTCTTCTTGACATTCTTGGTCTTGTCGCCCAACTTGCGGCAAGACTTAGCCACACGGCGCTCCTCCTCGTGGGAGTCGACCTTGCGCAGGGCCTCGACGTCGTCGACCAACTTGTCATTGGCTCGCGCCAGAGACTCGTTAGTCTGTTGTTGGGCCGTCAGGCGTCGTTGAAGTGCGTCAACGGCCGCCCTCAGGCTCTCCACCACCTGCATCTGCCCGGAGGCGGCTTGATCCGAAGGGATGAGAGGAGTTGGAGCACCGTCCATTGGGGCGTCGGAGGCGGCCGGGGTGCCTTGTCCCTCGCCCGGCGGCCGGTAGCCAGCTGGCAAATTGCCGTCTCTGGCTCGCCGAGTGCCGCCGGTACCACCAGTAGACATACTGGGACCTGAACAAAGTGTTCCGACTTGGCTAACGCCCTGCGCGCCAACGTCAAAGATCTCAACCGTGATGCCCCCGGCACCACGCCTACAAGTCGATGGCTTACGCCCCGCGCGCCAAGCGACCGTATCGACACCGTCACAATGCCACGAGGCAGCGAGAAGGTTCTCGGGAACACCGTGCCGCGAGGCACGATGAAGGCGAGGGTATCCCCTGCCGCTCCACCAAATGTGGTATTAATAACGTTGGTGCAATTACCAGAGTACTGAGACCGACCGTAGCCAAGCAATAAAGCGAGTTCTATCGCCGTCGCGGCAAGGAAGAAAGACCGTTTGTCGAAGGGCATCCGATGGGGAGCCGGGTGGTGCCCACGACGGCGACTCCGGACCCACGATGATTTAATACGAGCGAGGGCACCGGTCGATCTACCGTCCGATCACGAGCGATCGTAATGAGTGGCGGCAGGCAGATAAGACCGGCAAGCAAACGAACAATAAAGAATAAACAATGCGGAAGTAACCCCCCAAACGGCGTGCCACAGGCCAATTCCCACAACACATGGGCTTTGGCCCGTCAAGGAGGCTACTTGTGGCCAATTGCCAATTGGGAGCAGAGACATGCTACAGTTTTGCGAACCAGGCGATAAGACGAAATCCGTCCCGCGGATCCATGGTGGCGAAAAGGTGCATACCCCGTGGCCTGTTCACACCGTGCCTTGCGCGGGAGTGCGGATTCTCGGCACCGGGCCCCCCTGTGTCTTCGTGCTCGCGCATAGGTTGAGGCCTAACGGCAATGCTTGAGTCGGGGCGCGCCACCGTAAGGTAGGAAACCGCAAGGTTAGGTGGAGCTTCGGCGAGCGTGGGGGGGGTGACCAGGGGGAGGGGCGTGCCCTGCGGCGGCGACGGCAGCACTGCTGGTGCTGCGGGCAGCACACCCGGCGGCTACACGTGAGGGCGGCAAACCCGGCAGGGCCGGCGGCGCGGACGACAAGCCCGGCGCCGCCGGCGGAAAGCCCGGCGGCTAAGCGCGGTGGCGGCAAGGGCGGTAAGGCCGGCGGCAAGCGTGGCAAGAACAGGCGGCAAGCGCGGCGACTACGCACAAGGGTAGCAAGAGCGGCAATGCCGGTGGCGCGGGCCGTTTGCCAGGCGGCGCCGGCAACAAGCCCGGCGGCTACGTGCGGAGGCGGCAAGGGTTAACACCAGGGAATGTCATGGAGATATCCCCGAGGAATATATCCGTGCATTACATCCGTATCCACTTTGAAATACGAGCCGGGCACGCATATCCAAAATGCATTAGGAGAAAAGAAGGAGAGGATATTTCTGTCCTGTCCGACAGAAATTCCGAGATTTCATCGGATCCGTATCCTAGATATGAGAGTCAGGATCCAGAAATATATACGGTTATGAGGCTTCCCGCGCCTGAAGAATTCTGGTTAAACACAGTCGACCTCTCTTTTCGCGTGCCGACAATCGGGGGATTAACGTCCGAACATTGGGCAGCAACAAGTGGCGATCCAGCCCGACCCGGGTGGAGCCGCTCAATCACGCGACTCGACCTGCTTGCGTTGTCTTGAGAGTGTAACACAAGATACAGAATGGTCATTCTGACGTCCTTTTGAACAGACGGCGAGGAACCGCCTCGACGGCGCCCGTTGGGGCGTTCAAATCAAGTGTAGATTTCAAGTCCTACTGACGTCCAATTTGCACTCGAATAACGGCTGGATGGCGTTCTTCTTGGGCTCTTATTGAGCAGTCCGTCGGACTTGGGGAATTATACATCGGATCCAATACACGTATCCGGATACGAATATAATCAACTCAAATATCCGGTTCCGGAGGCTGATATCCTGATCCAGATCTCAGCTGAGGGTGTTATCCGCAGATACGAAGAATCGGCGTGTATCCGTATCATATCACGGCCAAAAAATATCCTGACAACCCCTGGTTAGCACCCAGGTACGCCATCATGATCGATCCCGCCGCGGTGGCGGTGGACGGCGGCAATGCAAACGGCGAGGCGCACGTGGCTGACGCCGTTGCGGGCGAAGGACACGATGTAGACCTGTCCATTGACCCGGACATGTCGCGCCAGGTTCTGTCTAGCGGCCTCTACTACGTGCACGTTGGCCCGATCGACCTGGCCGATGGGATCCCGGTCATTGCCAACCAGAGTCTGTACGACGTCTGCGTCCGCAACCGCGCTTGTGCGCACACTCTGCCCATTCACGCGCGGTATGGGGCCCTTCCGCGATTTTTCGCCGTGTTGGCCGAGCTTGGGACGCCCAGCCATGCTGGTGACCGCGTGGCCGAAGTCCATGGGGACGCGTTCTTCGGGAACCAGGGGCCGCCGCGCCGTATCTACGAGGTCATGTCGTTTGGCAACGAGATGGCTCGCTAGAAAGCGCCTTTGCACCCGTTGCACCGTTTGGTCTACACCAACGCTCTGTTGTTCCCCGTGCGGGGGACGGAGACCTTCGAGGCGGCGGCCAACTCGTTTGACCGCTTGTTGAGGAACTGGCCGAACGCCGTCTTCCTCGGGCGCTCGGTGGCCACGGACCTCGCGGTACCGATCTTTCACGACGCCGGTCTGGCAAAGCACCTTGATCAGCTTACGCTGGTGGCGGCGAAGGAGAACGACGTGGTCGACATTGACCGGAGCCCTCGCATGAGCGAGCGACCGAACCCGTTCCGGTTGCCAATGTTCGCGACCGACCATCGTCGGGCGGGGGACACGCGGTTCTTCCACGGGCGCGGGCTACTGCCGACGGAGTGGTCAGCTAGAGCTCTCCGCGCGCCGCGGGCATTTGACGTGTCCTGTTGGCTTCTGCGGTCTCCGACTGAAAGCCCTCTACCGATCTTTGGGTGCCGATCTCGGTGGTGGTTTCGTGCCTCGCGGGCTCGTCGCGAAACGAAGACAGCTCTGCTTGGCAGGTCGTGTACTCCGAGAACTACTACAACCTGGTCGCCATGTGTGTTCAAACCCTGCAAGAGGACAAGATCTTTGTCCGTCTGGACGACAACACGTTTCATCACTTCGACGTCTTGGAATCGTCGAAACTGTGTGACGCGCCTGACGGCGAAGCAGTATACGCCTCGCATGGCAAGATGCGTCGGGCAATGGACGTGTTCCCGTGGGGAGTTGTCCTCAACGACGTGGTCCGGCGTGTCGAAGAAACTGGTGAGGCGCGACACGTGCGCGTGACGGTCGATGAGACCGAGGAGTACGGCTTTTGCCTACGATACGCGAGTGCCGACTTCGACAGGGCACCTGAACCGCACGCGCCTGCCCATCTGGCGCCAGTTCCGCAGAACCACTTCGGGGTGTGGCGCTACGGTCAAAAGACACACCCGGAAGGGGTCTCTGCCATTGGTGGCGACCGTGATGGTTACCACCTCCTGCACTTGCCGCGTCGAGAATGTTCGAGGTCGCCGCGGTGCGATCGCTCTTCATCGGCATCGCCGCCGCGTGACATTGAGGCCACTTGGCCGACGTGCGCGTCTTCCTCCGCGGCGGTTGCCTTGTTCGGGTCGACGCGCGTGCACGATGTGTGCCTTCGCGCGTCCCGTGGGGCAGCTGTGTCAGCGGTGGCGCATGCCTGGGTGGACCAGGTAACCGGATTGCGCCGCGCTGTGGAGCGGGCGAACGGTCATGGGGTCGATTTGGCACTGCCTATTACTGGACAGGCCGTGGCTCGCGCCGTTGACGGTGAGGCCAACTACGAGCGCTTTGCTCAGCACCTTGAGTCTGCTCAGCCGGAGGAGGCAGTCGCACCGACGCGCTTCAACGCTCAGAGCGTACAAGAGCGTCGGGTTGACGCTGACGGGGGGCCGTTTGGTGGGGTCACACCGTCGGCGCGCAACACATGGGCGCGGAGCGTCTCTCAGGAGTCGGGGGCCAGCGTTGGCTCTCGTAATCCTTGCCGTCGCGGCTCGCGTCGCAGCGGCGAGAAGGAGGACTAGGGTGCACTGCGAAGTGACTCGTTCGGTTGACCCTGTCGGGAGGGTGTGTAAATGTCGGGCGCTTGCGCCTGAACGGTGTTGGTGTTTGTTCGTTTTGCTGTTGTTTGTCGTTTTACATGTTCTTACCCGCTTCTCAGTTTCCTGTTAGTCATCATAGCGGTGAAGGAAGTGGCAGGCCCGCATGGCCCATGATGGGGGATTCGTGTCCCTCGCATCTGTTGATAAATGTACTTGGTACTCGAAACATGCGCGTATGGCGGTAGCGTACCAACTGGTGTTGGCCCATTGTCGAATGACCACGGTTGCTTCCTCAGTGGTGGTCACCAGGCGAAGAAGGATTGAATCCAAGTGCTGTACCGGTGGTACGAGGAACACGTTGGGGAGAACTTGTACCGAGGGAATGGCTCCGATCAGTGTCGCTTGCGCGTGTTTTGGCCACACATAGGTATACGGACCGTACTCACGGTTCAGCCAAGGGAAATGCCGCAAGGCAAGTTGGCGGTCATCCGCAAAGTTGCGCGTCATGGAAGGCCAGGACGACTTAAGCCACGCGACAGGAAGTATTCATTAATTGCAGCGTTTGTACTTAATTCCGCCCACGAGATATTGGCATGGATACCTCCGTCACCAGTGACATGGACATGTTGGATAGTGCGTATCCACGTGGGGTCGATAACGACGTTGGGCACGGTTGTGAGCCCGGCTTGTCGGAGACTTCACCGTGGCGGCGTTTGCCAATCGTACCCCGGTGCATGTTTCTTCTTCTGTCAAAGAAAACGCACAACCATGTTGCGGGGGAGGTTCCCCAGTGGCTTCCAGGTATCGTCTTTCGACCCGTAGAAGAAAAAAACGCACATTAGCGCTGTAGGTGTCGCCCGTCTGGCGTACGCCTAAGAGTTTGTCAATCAAGTGCTTGTCGGTGGTTGCTGGGGGTGGCTTGCGTTGGTCAAGCCCATCTAGCAGGGGGTGTGGAGCCGTGTCCGTCGTCGTTTGACGAGGAGCTGGGGTGACATCGTCGGCAGCCGCACCCACCGCATCTCAGCCGCATCTCACTGCACTTCGGCTGCATTTTGCAGACCATCGCATTATCGAAAGCTTCGCACGACAGGCCTGCAGATGTCGTCATATGTGAGTCCAGATGCATGGATTTTTTGCAAAGCAATGTCATCCGTTTAACCGGCTGCGGCGGGGGGATGTGTACTTTGATTAATTTATTTCCTACTTCCTTCAAGCCGTAAAGGCTTGCTAATTCTTGTTCAGGCATCCGCCGGTTAGCCCGTGACGGATTGAGCTTGCCGCCACTTGCTGTCACTTGCATGAACTTGTCGCCACTTGACTTGAGCTGCCTTCCAGGCAGGCCACTTGACAGCCTGACATCAGCGGCCTGCTGTGTCTGGCTCCCGTGTCGGGTTATCAGACAAACTGTCGCAGACACCGGGCACACCGCCCTGACACTGTCCTGTCCGGAAGCACAGCCGTGGCTGCTTCTGAACTGCGGTGCTGGGGCCCCGGGCGAGTGGGAACTGTGCAACGGGCCAAGTCGAATTGGTCAGGTTGCATTGATACTACACCTGCACTGCATCTCCGTTCATGTCAACCTCAGCACAGGTTCGTGCCTTCCACGTATCTCCTGGCCAACTCAACCGCCACAGGCGCGGGCGTCATGTCCCCAGCGCGTGAACGAAAAAAATGGGCTCATCACAGGCAACCAAGAGTAGCACAGAACGAGAAAAGGCGCAGGTGAGGCGTCAGTTCTTGCGTCCATTAAAAGCACAAGGTGGCGCCCCCCCTTCCCACACACACCCCCACCCCCCCCGCCGCCCCCACCCCAACTTTCGTCCACACCCGTGCCGCTGCCGCCACCGACGTGGCCACCCGTCCCAGGTGAGCGGCGGCGCCCAGGGCGGCCTTTGCCCGCCCTCCCCCCCCGACTACGCCCAAACCAGCGGCAGGCCGTGGCCTAACGCCCCCAACCCCCTCCCCCCAAAACACACACCTACACCTGCCAGCGGCCTCTTGCCGCCCTCCCCCGCATCCACGCCCAAACCCGCGGGCTGCGCTGCAAACCCAGTGGTCTTACACCCCCCCTTCC
>Ga0115031_1001231_pt1 | contig 19052 bp, 28 predicted proteins | sample Maine_Asex4_meta_FD_87301 | JGI IMG/M metagenome (GOLD analysis project Ga0115031, IMG submission 87301) | Marine algal microbial communities from Maine, USA - Maine_Asex4_metaG | ecosystem: Host-associated > Algae > Red algae > Unclassified | place: Maine, USA | collected 2015-01-05
CGCCACCCGCGGGGGCGTGGCGGCCGTGCCGCCCGCCCCGCTGCTTGCCACGCGCAGGCCACGCCCGCCCGGCCCCCGCCGGGGGTTCCCAGCACCACCCCCATCCCGGTGGTGCTACATCACACGTCAGCGTGCGTGACCGGGCTGCTCTGGGGGGTCTCATGTGTTGCCGGCGGATCGCCTGCAGCCTCTACGGTGGTCTTGTCTGCAGGAATGGACCGCGTGTGCGCTACTGCGCCCGTGCTCCTCTCGCTCTGAGTGCCTCCTCTATGGTTCTGTAAGACGATAAGCCGGCCGTATTCGCGCGCAGTCCGCCCCCGCCTTTTCCTCTGCTGCTCCTCTGCACGGCGTCATGTTTTCAGCTTGACACTTCCGTGACCGTCGTCTGTACGCCCGAAGGCCAAAGTGGCCTCGTCTTCGCTTAACTGCCCGTCTCGACACTGTCAGTACTGCGTCGCAATGGTAAGAATAGCGCGTCGCGGGGCGAGCGTGGTCATTCAGAGGCGGGGTTGACATTGGCGTAAGCGGCGGCAGCGACTGCGGGCCAATGCGTGCGCCACGATAGTGCTACTCTGCTTGTTGCTCGGGTGGTGGAGAGGGCGGGTTTCTTTGGCAAACAGGGTGTCTGACTATGTCCTTCTGATGGTCCCACTACTTTGCCGCTGGCCTTCCGTTCTTTTACCATCCCCTCTCCTCCCGTTTTTTCGCTTTCTCTTCCTCCTTTCCTATTTGTTGCTTCTTCTCTACCTTCCATACACCCCACGTGCAAACTCTCAGTCACCTCCCCCCTCGGCAAGCGCTTGCGGGCAACACGGGACGACCCCATCCAGCCGAAAGTGCATCAACGTGCACGTCGTCGATATCAATGCGGGCAAGATGACGGCGGCAATGGCACGAAGCACGATGGCACGCCGACCGCCGACGTCGGGGGGGGAGGCGGCTGCTTCAAGCGTTGGCGGAAGTGCGGCGGCTGTGCAGGTTGATGCTGTCCGCGCGGAGGTGATCCCCGCGTATTGTGGTAATGGGCCTAGCCGATGCGAGCGACGGCGATGAGTGGGGACTGCGTGCGACGCCATTGGCGAGGGGAGGGTGAGACTGGGTGGAGTACAGGGGTCGGTTATCAATGGAGGGACATGGGGTTCGGTTGGGCGCTAGGGTTAATGAGCAGAAGCTCCGACAGGTGGCCGTGTTTTCAAGGTATATTTCGTATTGATGCACAAAGAGAGATATGTGGCCAGCACTCGTACTCGAATTCTACGAATTGTATATACCGTACCCGAAGCTGAAAACTATACTTATGACAGGGCCTGGTGCCCCTTCTCCGTCGGGGTAAGACTGCGTCGTATGCGAGGGCGCACCAACCCGGCAAGGCTGGTGCCGCTAGTGAGGCGGACGCCAACGTGCGTCTGGCACGCGAGGTGGCTCTACCCCCGCGGTGCTGGGGGAACGTCCTAGTGCAGACGTTCTTTAAAGGGAATGGGGTCATCACCCAGCGTCATTAAGTGTATGAGCGCCATCGCGTTCATGTGGCAATTGGCACCATGGACTGCACCGCCAACCACACATAGTGAGTTGAAGTAACCCATACGGGGTATACATGTGAGAGACTCCCCGAGGGCAAGGTCCTAGGGCATATGTCGGCCTACTCCGGTACGTTAGCCGCCATATCCCGAAAAGAATGGGCTGTACTCAGTCCCAGTCCAGCCACCGCGCCCGACGCGACAGATCCCGTGAAGGACCCCCACGCTCATACCTCGAACGTGCCCGAGGGGCTGCGGCCTCAAGTGCTCGCCCTACTGGAGATGCACCGAGCCCTCTGGAGTGGGCAATTGGGCTCTATCAAGGCCACGGAGCACCGGATCGAGTTGAAGCCGGGCTGCACGTCAGTCCGGCTCAACCCTTACCGGACGGGTCCCCGAATTAGGGAATTCATTAACGCCCAAGTCGACCGAAGGCTGAAACTCTAAGTTATAGAGCCCGGCCAGAAAGAATGGGCTAGCCCGGTGGTACTCATCCCGGAACCCGACGAGAGACTTCGGTTCTGCATCTACAATCGGCAGTTGAACGAGCTCACATTACGCGACTTGTATCCGTTACCCCGAAATGACGACTGCCTCGACTCCCTAGGGGATGCCCAGCTCTTCTCCACGTTGGACTGCAACGCGGGGTACTGGCAGATTCTCCTAGCCGAGGAGGATATGCCTCAGACGGCATTCACTTTTCACTGTGGGACGTACCAGTGTACCCGTGTTCCCTTTGGCCTGTGCAATGCCCCTGCCATTTTCCAGCGGGCTATTGACGTGATCCTATCCGGAGTCAAGTGGCAGAATGTGCTCGTCTACTTAGACGACCTCATCATTTTCTCCGCCGATACCGAGTCCAACATGTCCCACTCGGACACGGTGCTCACCCTACTCGAGAAGCATGGGGTCACCCTGAAGGCACAGGAGTGCCACATACTTAGTAACGAGGTGGAGGACCTTAGCCATGTAGTGCGGCCAGGACGCTTAAGAGTGAACGAGAAGACCCTCAAGGCCATCAAAAAGGCCGTCTTCCCCAAGACCCAAACCCAACTGAGGAGTTACTTGGGCATGTGCAACGTCTATGTGCACGTCTATCGTCAGTTTACGGTAGACTTCGCGAAGACAGCGAAGCCGCTGAACGACTTGAACAGCGTGATGCTTCCGAAGCCATTGAGTCCCCGTACCACGAAGACAGAGGCCGCGTTCGACAAACTACGCGAACAGCTATGCCACCCGCCCATCCTCATGATACCGCGCAAGAAGGGGACGTGCATCATCGATGTGGATGGTATCTACGGCCAGCTAGGGTGCTCCATACTAAAGCAGCATCCCGATGACAAGTAACTGCCAGTAGGCTAATCCAGTCAGGGCCTACTGCCGGCAGAGAAGAACTACACCGTCCCCGAAAATGAGGGACTAGGTGTGATGTGGGCGTTTCGGTTACTAGGACCGTACATCGAAGGAACCAAGTTTCTCATCCGGTGTGACCACAAGGCACTGAAGTGGATACTCACCACGACGGCCTGCACCAAAAATCAACTCAATCGTTGGCGCATCCTCCTCTCGGAGTTCGACTATGATGTGGAGTACAAGTCCGGCTTCCAACATGCGGTGGCCGACGCACTGTCCCGCATCCCGACTGAGGGGCTGGATATGGGACCCATCTCCCAGGAGATACCCACAGTCAGGGTGACCACTCGATCGGGGGCGGAACTCGACCCCCGACTCCCCGAGAACAGGGAGACTGCCCGCATACCCCTGGGCGAACAAGCCCAGAAGCAGGCGACCGATGAGTTCTGACAGGGGTTCAAGAAGTTACTTGACACCCCTACGCCCACGCGCTTCTATCAGAAGGCGGACGGGTTGTTGTGCCGACGTGGACACCAAGAGGGAACCCAGCAGTTTCTGGTCCGCAAGGACATAGCCGAGGACGTGTTGTTAACGGAGCACTCACGCCCCTTGGCTGCGCGTTCAGGTGAAAGGCGCATGAGCCAGACCCTACGAGAAAAATTATACTGGCCATCGCTGGTGGTGGATGTGCTCGGTTGGGTCGCAGCTTGCCCCACCTGTGAAGAATACCGACTCATGGGTACGCAGTGTACAGCGTTCATGAGGATGTTCTCCGCGACGGAAACTTTCGCAGCGCTGGACATTGAATTACTTGGCGCCCTGCCTCGGCCCCCCGAAAGATATGAGTACATCCTTGTTATGTGTGACCGATTTACTACGATCACTCGTGCTGTGCTGCTTCGAGACATCGAGGCTCTGGATGTTCTCAGCGCGTTCCTCGACACGTCTGTCGAAAGTTATGGGATACTCGACTCAGTGCTGTCGGATAACGGATCGCAGTTCGCGGCCGTGCTGAGGCAACGCGTGCTGAAGGTCCTGGGAATTGACACCAACTTTGCAACCTCTTATCACCTACAGACTAATGGGCAGGTTGAACGGTTGAATAAGACCTTCGTCAAGCAATTGCGTTACTACGGAAGTGAACTTGTGGTGACGTGGTCGCGGTACTATGTCCGGTATCAACGGCTGATAATTCAAAATTTCATGGAAATACTGGTCAAGTGATCATTGCCTTTGTCAGTACGAGGTGATTAAGTCCAGTCGCCAGCGAATGACTTACCAAGGAATGGGAAACCGGGGAAGTAGGAGGTCGCCGGCTGGCAAAGAAGGAGTTCCTTTAACGCCTGGACCTCTCGATCCCCTCAGTGCGGGAGACAATAGAGAAGGATCGAGCTCGGTACAAGCGAGCCTTCGACAAGCGCGTGCAGGCTCGACACGAAGCCCTGCGAGTTGGAGACTGGGTATTCGAACACTCACACCAGAACCAGGGGGGCAATCTCGTCTTTCAGACACTGGGACCGTACGAGATCTGAAAGACCGAAGGGCGTCGGCCTACCTTCGAAAGTGACGATGGTATACGCACCATCAACGGGAACCACGCCACCCGAGCTTTGAAGCCAACAGAGGGTCACCCGGCCTGGGAACGGGCACTGGCCGCGTGGCAGGTCCCCTCCCTCCCCTCATCGGCTAGCAGACCGATTGAGGCTGTCTTCGATCATTTTGTCGGACCGGGGTGAGACGAACAGGAGCGCATTCTGCTCAAGGTGCCGTGGTTCGCGTATGGACCATGAGATGACCCCTGGCACTACGTGCAGGACCTTTCAAGTGAGAATGTCCGCCAGTTTTTCCAGCGCCACCAACCACAATCTTGGGCGGCACCATCAGAGTCGGGGGTGTCGGGGTGGCTTGATTTGGCCACCACTCCGCCTCCGGACCGGTCGCGAAGGAGAGTTGCGTCGGGAACCCCGGGTTAATACCCCGGGGTAACTTTCGCGCCGCTCCACCACATTGCTCAACCCTCGCCAAGTCAGGATTCCGTTAGGTCTTCGGGTCAATACCCCGAGTGCCCTCCCTGACCATTGACGACGCGGGGGTAGCGCGGAACGCACCAAGTGGAGCCGCAACGGCTGACTCGTCCCCAAAGCGGGAGACGTCAGTGGTCGCCGACGACGACGAGTTGTCGCGTCGGAGCGGTCGGGAAGAGCGTCGGGCTTGGCCCCGGCGCTCAGCAGGCCTTGGCGTAGAGCCCCTCAACACCGTGACTAGCTTTCGGGTAACTTGCGACCGAACGACCTCGGCCAAGGCGTCTCACCACTCGAGAAGCTGGCCATCGCTGGCATCCCGTGAGCCTGGGGCAGCACGACTAGAGCTCCCACCCGCAGGCGCCCGTGCCGAGTCTGGCATTGCCTTCACCTGCCAAGCACCGAGAGGGGATTTTTCACAGGGCCGGAGGGCCGGGGGACCGATGCCGTGGGTCCCAGCGCTGTGCTTAAAGCCGAGACACTCTTGGCCCTCCGTGACCCTTGGGGAGCACGACTAGGGCTCCCACCCGCAGGCTCCCGTGCCTGTGAAGGCACAGACCCGCCGACACACGTGGGAACGGCGGGCAGCTGTCCTACGCCGAAATAAGGGCCACCACCCGACAGGGCCGCCTCGGGGTAAGTACTACCCGAGGAGGCGCCCGCCGGGGGGCGAGTCCCAGTGGAATCGAGGCCCGGGGGCAAAAGCTGGAACAAAGTCCGCTGCCCGCGAGCACCCGCATCCGTGGTGCCTGCACTGGTATGGCGATCATCAACCGACGATCCGCCTCCGGCGGGGGAAGACCCATCCCCCCCGACACCAGGCAACTCGACACCAGGGGGGGTCCCCAACCCCCCCCCCATCGGCCATCAACCCGGCCGGACTCAGCCAAACCTGGCGTTGCGGTGCGCCGCCTGCAGCGCCAGGCATCTTGGGGAGGAGGACAAACCAGGTTCCCCCTGAGGCGGGTTGGCGCACCGCCACCACCCCGAGGAAGGTGGAGTCGCTTTCTTCCGCTGCTGCTCTACCAAGTTTGACAACACGCTCAGCCCACCCCACCCAGTTGGGGGGAAGGCGAGTCAGACCGTGTCGTCTTGTAATCATGTCGGGGAATACTCTCGCCGGAATTACACCACGAAAAGCACACGCGCACGGCGTTGACCGGGGGGAGACGCCCCGAGCGACAAACACGAACCGTGAGACCGGAAGTTCACTTGCCAGCGTCGAAGGCCTTGAGGCAACACTCACGCCGTGCCCTCTTGTCTTGTCCGTTCCCTTCAGATCATCCTGAAACCTCCCTCAGACACTCTCAAAAGAGCCTCGGAACAGTATCCTCAGATACCCTCAAAGGACTCTCGGAAAACCCTCCCCTCAGAGCCCAAGGGGCCAGTCTCAGCGGAGGACGGCCGAAGCTTCCAATACAGCCTTTAGTAGAGGCGAGGAAAGGGTGCTACTTGACTTCCTCGCGGCGCCCCGGGAACAGGGGCGCGAAGTCATATATGTCGATAATCCAAGTCGGGTGTACACAAAATTAGGCCCTTAACTCAAGGTCTATTCCATGCATTTTAGGCGCATGAGGAAAGGGTTTTCCCTGCTGTTCTAAACTTCATTTAACCAAGAAAAGTAAACAGAACTGGTCTCCGTGGCATGGGTCCTCAAGGAAAGAAAAAAAGGAGCTCAAAGGATCTTGTAGCGCTGAGATATACCTCGGTGCTGCTCTGTCCCTCCAGAATCGCGCAGTTTTCTTCGTCTCGGCCGATCCGGAACTGGCTTTGACCAATTTCTGATGCAAGACAAGCATTGATCCGATCTGGCGTCCCATAAAAATGCACTTTCTGTCGGCCAGCTACGAGCATCACCTGCCCCCAACCACCACCGCCCATGTTGACCACCGGCCACAAATGCCGTCCAGACTTCCCCGCAGCACCGATGACACGCAATTTGTTGCCTAGCCACGTCGAGTTTCCGCCTGCAGCGTCATCAGCGGGCCATTGATTCCACATTGTGGCGTCCAAGAGAACTGTGGGTTGCAAGGAAACACGTCTATCTCTCAAGCCTATTATCACAGCCACCTAAAACAAAAAGGAAATGAAAGTGTGTCGTAAAAAGGCTGACAAAGAAGATTTTAGGATTCATTCATGCGAAGCGCAAACACTCGGTCCATCGCCGAGTTCTGTGCGCGCCAATATGAGATGTGCTCATGCGCTCTAATGCGTGGAATCGACCTTAAGGGGCCCGCCCGGAGGTGTTTTTTGTCCCAGGGAAATACATGAGGCCCCTATCGTGGGGCTTGCACTTGGGGGTTACTAGTCCCAGGGAAGTCTTGGGATCGCGAAAATGGTTGGTTAGCCACGGGGTGAGCACCACAGTGAGTCGCCAACAGAACAATTTGAAATCTGTGGCAGTGGGACGTAATTTTTGGGAATCTGGTTCCCTGAGTGTGGGGGCCATGTTTCAGGCCGTCACAGTGACCGCCGCTCTCCAACTCGGCGCTGCGCCCGTCGCCGGCCGCTCGACGCCAACTTCAGGGCCGTGCTCGGTGCGTGTGTGCGGCGCGCTCGTGGGTTGCCTTCATCCATTCCTGTTGGGAAGAGGGCGTCTGCCATGTCCGCTGTGCTTGTCAGTGACCCGTACTCTCGGTCACGTGCCGTCCTGCTCTGCTTGATGCCTGGCAAGAACGACCACGCCATCTTTTGGGCTTCCAGTCGCGGCGGGCTCCTTTGCTCATGTCTTGTTGGGACACTGAATGCCCTCATTTTGTCGGTGCCGTCGAGACGTACCTCGTGCAAGTTCACATCGGCGTTGCGGACGTGCTTGGCGGACGCTAGGATCCTCTTCACCAAGGTTTGGTCTCGCATCCATCTCGGCTCGCACGCATGGGACTTTGCGGTCAGGAAGCAGTTCGAGTCTCCCGTGTGGGTTGTCCTGCATCGTGCGGTGTACTCCCTGGTCCTCTTTTTGGCCGGCAGTGTGGCAAGGTGCATTGCTCCGTGCTGCAGTCGGTTCCGCGCGCGGTGTGGTTATGTCAACCTCGCCCGTCCGCTTGACAACGCGAATCGTGTTGCGGCCGAGAGAGGCTAGCCGATCGGGATGGGTTCAGCTTCCTCAACCGTCATAGTCGCACCATCGGGGGATCCGCTCCTCGCTCTCGATGGTGTGCCTGATGACGATGCCGGCATTCTCACGGATCCGGCTGAAACCGCACGGGGCAGCACGGACTCCACCAAAGCTGTTGTCGCAGCTCGTGTGCGGCGCAACATGCTTCCGTGCTCACCGGAGATCGCTGCTGAAGCCGTGGCGGCGCGGCCTGCTCTTTGGCGTGGTCTCTTTATGAAGATTTTAGCTGGTCCTGCGGAAGGTCGCCAAGGAGAGCTCAAGGGCTTGACTGTGGCAATGGCAGAGATTGAGCAACCCGGCCTAATACAGTTCTTGCGGCAGCCACGAGCCGAGTCTTTCTGCGGCAGCTGTGATCGCCAGCGCGGTGAGCAGCATGACGTGACGAAAAAGCGGGCGGTTTGTTACTCAAATCATCCCACTGCACCCCCTTTACTTTTATGTTTGATGCTCGAGGCGCTCGGTGCGCTTGCATTTGTGGCTGGCTTCATCGCTTAGTTGTCTGCTTCTTGTCTGTGTCACCATTGCATGCATGTTGCGGGCAGGCTAGCTGATGCTGACGCTCCGTTGCTTCTTCATCATTGTTTTGTTTGCTTTGTTGCCTGTTTGTACGGAAGCAGCTGATGGTAGGTCGCTGAACGGGCGACGGGCCCGGGTGCGGCCGCCGACTGGTTGAGTACGACGAGATCGCCAACGGGACGTTCAACATGCGTCGGAGAAGCAAGGATCTCCAGTGTGTTTGCTTCTGTCGCAGCGTACTAGACTAGCTGGTCACCCACAGCATCGCGGCTCACAACACGTACACGGCCGAGATCCGCCACTTGTCGTCGGACCTGCTCTCCTTTCGTCTACGGCGCCAGGACGTGGTGAAATTGAGAACGGCAATTCTTCGTTCCTTCGTCTTCCCCGCGGAGTCCGCCGTTTGCACCCTTTGTGGCCCACATCCTGACTTTCTCGTCATCGACGGCCATTCCATCGGCTGCGAAAATCCGAAAGACGTCAACTCCGCTCGGCTGGAGGAGGATTCTCCTGTGCTCAACCCGCCCGCCTCGACATTGTGTGTGCTACGCAGTTCTCCACTGCGAGCCGCTGTGAACAAGGTCCTTAAGTCGGCGATTGCCCCGACCAGCGGGCAGGAGCTGCTGTTAAGTGGATGGCACAACTTGATTGCAATCGACAACAAGCAGTGTGTCAAGGCGTCGGCGGCGCGCCTTTTCTTCTTTTTTCCAATTGAACAAAGTCCCGTAGGCAGCGGGTCTGGCGGCTTGCCTCCGACGTCTGCCGAGGGCAGGGGTCGTGGTTCTGCGCCTCCGGCACCGACGGGCTCAAGCGCAGCCGGCGCAATCGAAACCAAGATGTCGTCCACCCCCGTGGCCCGAACGGGTGCTCCTCCGACCATCAGGCTCAATGACAAACTCCGCAAGGATGAGGACGGGAACTTGCCGCTCGGCAGAAAGGGCGCGCCAGTAGAGGTCTCCTCTGACACGTGGCGAGACCACGTCGGCCGATGCGCGCCGAACGTTTGCCCCATCCCCAAGAGTGACGATGGTGCATGGCGGCACGTTCGGCCATTCCTTCAAGCGCTCCTCGGCGAGAATTTCGGGCATGCTTCACGGGCATTACGAGGCGGCAGTCCGCCTGCTGTCTTATTTTCTCCGGCTGCAGGCGGCGGGGAAATGGCGCGACGTTTCAGAGTCTGTTGATGGTATCGGGTTCTTAAACAATTCATCGGCTGATTTGCGGACGATCTGGACGACAATGCCGACATGCGTGTGGCGCTGGGGCGTGTCACGTTGCGCGCTGTCTACATGAAGGTCGACGTTGACAACCACTTCACTGCAGCGGCCAGTCGCAAGGAGACGGTGGATCGCGGCTAGGTCGACGCCGACTACTGTGGCAAGTGGGGTGGCATGCCAACGTCCGCTGACTACCGCACGTGCCGCACGCTCCACGGTAATGGCGAGCTCGACCTCGGCAACCCTCTTGTCAGCTTCGTGACCTTTCCAGGCTCGGTGCGCGAGCGTTATGGCCTTAAGGACAGCGAGGCGCTCAAGCGGCACGTCGACTTCGGTGGCAAGGACCGGCATGCGGCCGGTTTGGACAGCGATAGGGACGCGTGCAACAAGGCCATCACTTGCGGTCTGACGAAGGGTGTTTTCAACATTGTATGCCCGCTCATGATCACGCTGAGCTTCCGCTGTCTGTTCTGGGCCGAGTGTGCCGGCAAGGCGCTTTCGATAGTGCTAAAGCGCTTCCCAGAGCTACGAGAGGTCATTTTTTACGATGCGGCATGCAAGCTCGACGAGAACGCGCTGCGACGGGTGCGACCTATTCTGAGCTCGCACGGGATGCGGTGAATCTAAAACCGTCCGTACTCCGTTACCCGCACGTGCTCTCCGATCTTCATGCCGGACGAGAGTTTGGGCTCGACCGCGGGCATTGCCGCTCAGGCGGCTGAGGTGTCTCATTCAGTTACCGACGCCAACCGCACCAGCCTGGCTGACATGACGTCCGCGAACTACATAATGCACATGATGATGCAGATTAGGATGATGAATATTCGGCAGCTGCAGCGGTTGGTGTCGGGCAACGTCACAGGTGAGAGCGACCTTGTCTCTCTGTCGTTTTACTACCATTGCAGCATCGCAAGCGAGTGCCAACGCGGGTCGGGCTGCAGCTGCCATTCCACGACGGACGATGGGTCGCCTGTGCAGGCGTAGTCTATCGTTTTCGATGAGGCGGACGTCCATGACCTGGTGCTTGGTGCCGTGGAGCAGGCGGTGACCGAGAGCTAGGGCGCCGCCGAGATTGATTCAGTCATTGATGGAGCCTGTGTCGACCACGATCCCGGCGGTGCCGCTGCAGCAGCGGTCCGTGTCGGTAAACATGCGCGTCGATGTGGATGGCGCCGCGCATGCGCATGATAGCCACGAGGTGGACCTGGCCCCATTGAACACAGTTGGTCTCCCGCGTGAGCACGTTGCGAGCCTGGAAACGGTCGTTTCGGACAAAGAGCCGAACACCATTGTGCAGAGCTGCAACAAGGCCAAGATGTCACTAACAGTCTCCGACTTCGCCCAGCTCGAGGAAAACAAGCCATCGTGAACACTTTTATGCGCGCGATCAATTGCCGAGCCCAAGTCGTTGTCGACGCTGAGGAGAAAGGGATGTCTTGGAACGTCATGCTCAACGCCTCTGTAAGCCCTGCTGCTGTAAAAAGCAAAATTCAAGAAACCCGGTATGACAAGGCTCGAAATCCCGACTCCCGGACGCGACCCGAAGGTCATGCCTCATGAGAGTGGGAGCCTTTCTTCCCACTAGGCTACTCATGCGACTTCTTCGAGGTTTGGTGACCGCTGCTACACCCGACATTTGTACCAGTGCGGTTTTGAGTCAGACTTTTGCGATTTCTTTTTTATGTTCTTGCGCTTCTGATGCGTGGATTTGCGTGGGCTTTGCTTTGATCCTTGATGCTTTGATTTGGTGAGCGCTTTGATTGAGTGTGTGGGTAGACGCGTGTGCGTGCGAGCTGCTTGAGCGGCGTGGTGGGCATGAGTGCTTCTACTTGGACTACTTGAGGAGTGCCATACATGGGAAGAGGGGCGCTCTGGAGGGACAACCAACAAAGCACGTTCGCACACATACACACAAGCTCAAGCCACTCAACCACTTTACCGTGGTCCCCTATCCCCTATCGTTACTTCGTTTCATCAGGTAATGGGCCCTGAGCGGGGCCCCGCGCGCGCCTGTGGCGCCGAGCCCTCCCCTGAGCCCCAGTCAATGGTGGGCCTTCGCGTTCAAAGCGAGCCTTGTGGCTGCCTGCGAATGCGAGCAATAACGTGCCATTCTGCTGCTAGTGTGCAGACCGAGAGACAGAGAAGCAGACTCTCATGGTTGAATGACAAGGGACCCTCACGCTTGTTGAATGATCTGTTTCATTCACATGGTCAAGCGTTCTCTTACAAGAGCTCGTCGTGTTTCTGCACCTATCGTGAGAGAAAAAGAAAGTTCTCTTGTTGCCAATCCCACAGGTCTCGCTTTGTCCTTTTCTTCTCCTGCTTGCACTCTCAGGCGGCCCTCCTGTCCCCCCCGTCCGAGAGCACGCCTGCTTCCCCTCCCCGTGCACACCCGCGTGGCACCGTCGTCCCGCACCGCGCCTGTCCGCAAGGCCGCGCCCAACGGCACGCCTGCTCTTCCTCCCCGTGCGCACCCGTGTGGCGCCGTCTCCTCGCGCCCTTGCATTCAACGACGAGCGGCCGCAACGGCGTCTGCGTGTCGTCGTGCGCCGCCACGTCAACCCGCCAGACGGGCGCCTCCCCCCCCCGTCATGCGGAAGCGCTGGCGACCGCTTAGCCGCATGGCAATGCCGCGGCCTTGCATGCATCGTGCAGCCGAAACGGTCGCCTCCACGCTTGCCGACGGATGGCTGCGTCCGCCCCTGGCGCCAAATGATTCACACTTGCCCGTCACAGCCCGGCTCGGCGGAGCAGACAATACACACTGACCTGGCGTCGGCAGAAGGCGCGGCTGGCGACCACTTGGTGAGATAGTCGGACCCGGCCATCCGCACGCCGCACATGCCCGTCTTGATTGTCTGTTGCATTGGCGTGTCGCGCGCAGCCCTTGTCAGCGCGTTGGCCATTTTCACGCGGGCGCGAAGCCAGGTAACCGTTGCGATGGTCCCAACGTGATAGAACCCGCGGAGTTCCTGGACCGCCGCGCCAACCGCCTTGGCCTGGACGACGCCGTGGGTGTCGAGGGTGGTGTACAAAGAAAGGTTGTCGGTGAACGCATCGACAGGCGGCTTGTTGAACTCGTTCTCGGTGAGGATGTGCGTGTGGATGGCAGCCAGCTCCAGGACCGCGCGGACGCCCTCGAGGAGCTCGTAGACCTCAGCTGCAACCGACGAGTACGTGACACAGCGTTGGCGATGCGACGTATACAGCAGCAGCGTCACAACAGCGTCGGGTTACATGGGCCCCGCTGGAACAGACTCCGACGTGGCGAACACCGCAAAGCCCGTGTGGGGCGTGAGAATCCCCGTTTTTACGCTGGAAGCGTCAACGACGAGCCGCAGGCGTTGACGCCCCCCGATGCCTGGAAAGACAAGCGGATGGGGGCGCGCAGGCTTGGCCGTGGCGACCACTCGATTGGCGATCGTGATGTTGCGGACAACGGCGTCGCAGAAGCGGCGTGCCAGCGTCGCGGCGGCACGGGCCATGTACGGCATGGTCTGGTCTGTCGCCCACAGCGGGGCGCCGGTCGCCCGCCGATCCGCTGTCAGCTCGTCAGGCGCTAGGGGGGCTCCTTGTGTGCACTTGCCTGCGGGACGGATGTCGATGCAGTCGATACTGTCAACGTACTGCTCCTGCTTCGCACGCACAGTGAGGGCGCCCGTGTCCTCATCCGCCGCTGTGGGCACACGCACTGCCGTGAACGAGAAGTCGCTCGACTTGGTCGGTCCCGTGCCAAACGCGCGCCGAAGCGCCGCCTCAAGACGCGCGACAGCCGAATCCGTGCCACCAAAGAGGAAGTCGTCGACGTGAACAGCAACGACCAGCTCAAGCGCACCGAGCGCCTGCTGCGTGAAAAGACCGTGGTCGAGCGACGAGCGCTGTTGCTTCAGGTCAACCATGAGCTTTAAAACGCTCTCATATCTGCGGTGCGGTGCGTCGATGGGAGCATAGCCACACTTGCGCAGCCGCCTCTACTTACCAGTGGGAGATCGGGCCTGGGGCGGCGGCTGGATGAAGACCGGCGTCGGGCGGTCGAGGAGCATCCCCTGAAGAAAGGCGGTGCGCACGTCCACTGTGCGAGGAATGGAGCAGGGCGTGGCCATCGCCGACAGGGAGACCCGAAAGGTCGAACGAAAGGCCGTCGACGAGGTTCTGTCCACGTTGGCGCGCCCTGTGTCCTCGAAGCCACGGACCACTAGCCGCAACTTGCGGTGCGGGACCCTGGTGAGCGCGTCGGGCTTTTGGACCGTCAGAACCCAGCGGAACGACAGGACGACCTGACCATCATAAGGCACCTCAGTCTGAACCACCAGGTCAGCCCAGGCAGCCAACTCATCCATGATGGCGGCTTCAAACGTGGCCCTTGCCCCCGCGATGGGAACTTCCGAGCGGCGGCGCATCTCGCGCCGCGTCGTAAACGACGCATGCGTCGCGACGCCCGTGCGCCGCAGCGCCGCCGCCAGCGTGTCAGGGACGTAAAACGCGGCCATGAAAGCGTCTTCCACCTTTCGACGGCGAGCGTCGAGCCCGGGCGTTGCCACGAAGCGGCGCTTGATTGCCTCGAGCTGGACGCAGAACCGCTTGACGGCGAATTCCTCCGCCGCGTGCTTGAAAGAGGTGACCAGAGGCTCGGTCGCACCGCAAGCAGCGACTACCGGTGTGATGTCGGCCCTCGCCGCATAATGCACCGGCAGCGTACTGCCCCGAGTGCGGCCAGACCACAGAGTCGGGACGCGCGAGCTGGAGCTACGCTCTGCGGCAGGCTCGGCCGCGATGCGGTCCGGCGCTGACTGCACCCCCGTCATCTTGGTCGTCGTCCGGGCCGCGAAGGTCGAGAACGAAGAGCTGTACGACTCACTACCCGACTCATCAGCACCGGACGCCGCAGACGGCGAGGCAGCCGAAGAGAGCGGCAGGCGGGCTGGCGAGCGGGGTACGCCGCGCGCTGGTGCCTGTGCGGGAGCTGACTTGGGCGTGGAAGCGACCGGCCGGGCTTGGCTCGTGGCGCGGGTGATCCACAGGTGCCTATGTTGCAGGCGGACCTCGTTCTTGAGACATCTGTCACGTGCGCCGGCCCTTGCCACCGACCGCGTCCAACACCCACCCCACACGTCGAGATGTTGACCACATCGCCGACCTTATAGTCGTTTACTGGCGTGTTCGTGGCGTTGCGGGCGAAGGACCGACGGAGCGACGAATCGGCCTCTGCCCGGATGTGAGCGGACCGAGCGGCGTGAAGCAGATCCAGGTGGCCATGGAGCGCGTCGTCCCCGGGCACGAGCCGGCCGCTAAGGGCTGGCAACGAGTAGGTCAGCGCCTTCGGCACGCGACGCGGCAAACCACTCATGAGTGTGTAGGGTGTGGCACCGTTGTGCTGCCCCATGCTGTTTTTGGCGTGGCAGGCAAGGTCATGCACCTATTGCGCGTCGACGTTGAGGTGGTAGAGCATTATGGTCACGACTCTCGTCTTGAGCGTCTCGTTGTGGCGCTCGACGATGCCGTTCGACCAATGCGCCTGCGCCGCCGTCGACAGGGGCACAATGTTGTGGCCCTCGGCGAGGACCCGCCGGAGGGCGTTGTTATGCTCCGCCCAAGGCTCGGCGAGGACGGCACGCGGCGCCCCGTGGTGCACGATCCAACCGAAAAGAAGAGCACGAACGACAGTTGGCGCCTCCTTATTGTCAAGCGCGACTGCGTTAAAGAAGCGGGTGCCCAAGTCCACAATGTGGAATCAAGTCCCGACAGGGGCCACTTGAGCCAGGTCGACAGGTCACGTGTCATTAGCGAAGCTTCCAGTGGGGATCCATTTGTGTTCTCAACGCTCAGCCAGCCACGTTGCATGGAATGGATGGCCCTAGTCAGTTTGATGGTCACCATCTGGGCCATTTGATTGGATGATCCCATCTGGACACCCAATGGAGAATATCCACGTTTCAGCATTTGATGGCTCTGGTCCAAATGAAATCCACATGCAAGCGATTACAGATTCCTGCAAAAGCGTCTACAGATGTCTCCGGGGAACCCCCACTGTGTATACCCCACACAAGGGCCCAGAAATGGTCACCAGCGCGCCTTTTTGCGGCAGTGTCAGCACTGCATCTCCGCTCTCTTCCGTCGTCTCGCTATATCGCCATCTCGACGCTCCGTCGGGGCTTTCACACCACCACTCCATCGTCATTAACGCACCGCCATGCAGTCTCTTCGACGCGCGCGCCGCATCCGCTGCTTCTTTGGGCCCGCACTCCGCATCCGCCCATTTTGTTGCCCCCCCCCCTCCCCCTTTCTTTGCCCCCGCGCGCCGCATCTGCTCCCTTCTTTGCCCCCCTCCCTCCCCCCATCCGCACGCCATGCAAGTCGCGCTGTTGTCACGTTCGATATTTTCCTCCATGTGTTCCACGTCCTTCCCCGTTCCCCCCCCCCGGCCCCTGCCGGGTGTTCACTCATCCCTTGTTGCATCAGCCGGCTTCTGCTGTCGACTCCTTCCTGTGTGAGGCGGCGCGCCGAATGCTGTGCTTATTTTCTTTGCTGACCATTGCTTGATACTGAGAACCATGCGACAAAGATGAAGATATCAAATGAGGACGAAGAATGGAGACGCTACAACTGGAGAATAGAAAATGACGCAAAGAAATTTGGGTAAGAAAAAAGGGACCCAACGCCGTGGTGGTCAGAAGAGCAAAGGGAAAGGACGACTAGCCGCCATTACAGTGACGACGCTCGGACTTTTATGACAACATCGAAAAGACACGCTCCCTCAATGTACAACACTTATGCTGAACAATACATCACAATACCAATTGCTCTCCATCACCACAGCAACATGACACTTCACATGAATCAGCTGCTTCACCCATTCTACACGTTGTGTAGACTGGGCGAAGCAGCTGATTCGTGCGTCGGGAAGCAAATGTGAAAAATGCACACTGAGAACCACTGAACTGCGCAGATTTAGAGCTTGTGGGGAGTGGCGCTCCGGCCGTGGTGCGGACACCGTCCAGCTCACTCCCACCTCCGCCGGGACCAGTGCTGTGCCTCACAGGCAGTGAGAGTTTTCCGTACGTCCGAAACGAAACAGCAGAGCACGACAGGCCGAGAAAATGTGGCCATGCATTGCGTCCGTGGAGGAAGGCGACGGCGCGACAACATATGGACCATGCACATCTTCCTGAGGGATGGAGACGTCGGAACCATCCTGAATGGTGCAGAATCGCACCGACCGCTGCATGCTACGGAAGTGAGGGGCCCTCTGCATCATTTTTTGCTTCATTTCCTTCGACGTCGACTGCGACAGAGTACCGGTTACAGTAGATGGAAATAAAGTGCGGACTGGTTTGCTGAAGTGTTCTGAAACTGTGTGTCTGTGTTCTCACGAAACGCGGAATCTTCGCTACCTGGTCTCGGCTCTGAAGGACCTACTTGTTATATTTCAGGGCGCGCGGCAGCGACACGAAGAGGCGCGAACGACAATGCGGGGTCTTCGTGCAGGCATCGCATCCGGCCACAACGTCCGCCACGGCCCGGGACACCGCGTCGTCCTGCACCTCCGCCTGCCGCAGCACCGCGTTCAGGAAGGGTGCCGAGCAGCGGCCGAACTGCTAATGGAGTTGAAGGGCCTGGCAACGGAGGTCGGGCGTATCCTGGGTGAGGACGGCGTCGAGGGCGAAGCCCAGAGCGCATGGGAAGGAAGATCGGTCGACGCCCCAGCTGCGGGGCGGCCAGCGTCGCCCATGACCCCCGCCCGCGGGCACGTCACATCGGCGAGGGCCCGGTCCACGGCAATACAGGCCTCATCAGGCACACCACCCGACGGCGTTTTGTTGGACACGGAGGAGGCGGCGGTACCCTTTCCTTTGCGGACGGGCGCCTTCGGGTCCCGGGACGGAGCCCCCTCCACGGGCGGCAGCGTGCAGGCGGCAATGGGTTCGCGCCCCGTCGCCGTCGTGACCGAGACGGATGCAGTCTTCGACAACACCGGCGGGTGTACCAATGCAGTCCCGTGCGGAGCCACCGCGGCCGCGCTGGCCTGCGTGCGGCGTATGAACGAAGGACTGCTCAAGGACCGTGCCTCTGTCGGAGCCAGCGCCACGGTCGGGACGGAGTCACCAGCGAATCCCTGCAAGGATGCCGATTTGGCATGGGTCGGGGCGATGACCTCGCGTATCACCGCCCGCGGCGTCGCAGCACCCGCCTCCCGACGGCGGCCGAGGGCGTTGAACGTCAGGTGGCCGGCCTTCGACATGGCCACGGGAATCGCCGTCTTTCCCAGCATCTCTACCACCATGGTGCACGCGGCCACGTCGAGCACCACCCCAAAGGAGGCCATCGAGGCTTGGCTGAGCAGCATGGGCCGGCCGCCGGCGACGACCCACACATTCACGTAGCACGGTTCACTGCCAATGACCAGGGGCACGGTGACCCGTTTGTACGAGCGCTGCGTGTTGTCGCCGCCAAATTTGAAGACGGCGGTGGCATCGACGGAGGTGATCGCGGAGCGCGTCGACGCCGGTAGCCGCGCGGTGTACGCCACGACGCAAGCGGCCCCGGCAATGGTCGACGTCGCCACGATGCCAAGGATGACATCGCCAATCAGCGCCTGCAGCGAGTTTGAGCTGGTTGCGTCGGCCAAGAACACCAGGGGCGCTTGTTCTTGCCCCACGTACGCATCCGCATTGTTGTGCCCCTGACCGCCCGCCACGGGGCCTTTCCCACCCCGGGCAGCAGCCTCCACCTTGGACCGCTTGCGGCAGTCCGGGCGAATGCGGCGAGTCTTGCTGCAGTACCAGCTTCCCGCCGGATCAGCGGTGTTGTCCGGACCGCGGTACACCGCGCCCCCCCCCGAGTAGCGGGGTGCGGTGGGCAGAACGCGGAGAGCGTAGGCCTGGTGTTCCCCGTACGTGACCACCATCATGGTGGCGTCGGAAGACGGCTTGAGCGGCGCGCTTCCCACTCACAGGTCGCACAGCGACGCAGTGAGCGCTTTGAGCGTGTCCTTGCCCCGGAGGGAGAGCACAGCTGTCGCCGCCACTGTGGAGGCCTTTTCGTTGGCGTCAAGACCGGCTTGGTTGATGACGACGGCAACGGAGGTCTTGCTGTCTATGAAATAGCTGTTGACACGGAACTGGATGAGTGCCAACCCCATGCCGAAAAAGTTTTTCTCCATCGACCGCGAGCCACGGAACAAGGTGTTCAGTGTGACAACACGCTCAGCCCACCCCACCCAGTTGGGGGGAGGGCGAGCCAAACCGTGTCGCCGGGTAGTCCTGTCGGGGAATACCCGCCCCGGAAGGAAACCCCGAAGAGCACACACGCA
>Ga0115031_1001236_pt1 | contig 19037 bp, 19 predicted proteins | sample Maine_Asex4_meta_FD_87301 | JGI IMG/M metagenome (GOLD analysis project Ga0115031, IMG submission 87301) | Marine algal microbial communities from Maine, USA - Maine_Asex4_metaG | ecosystem: Host-associated > Algae > Red algae > Unclassified | place: Maine, USA | collected 2015-01-05
ACTTACTTTAGCTTGATGCAACGCATTTGCGCATCAGCCGCCAACGGAAAAGCGTCCGGTTTTTAGCGCGTAGGACCGGACGCTATCGCGTGGCGGCTGATAAAATTATCCCACGTTTCGTCTAAAGTAACTGCCATTGATCTAGCGCCCACACGGCTAACATTCAAAACCGGAATCAAAGTGTCTCAATGAAAGTTTCGCAAATCATCAACCAGCGCCGTCCGCTTTGGCAGGAGTTGGAATCTTTATGCGAAACGCTGACTGAAAAAAACGGAGCTTCAAAACTTTCGCCCGACCAAGTCACCCGATTTACGACGCTCTACCGCGGCGCTTGTGCGGATCTGGCCTTGGCCGAGGCGTATCAACTGCCGCCGAACACGGTCAGCTATCTCCATCGGCTGATCGCCCGCAGCCATAATCGACTGTATCGCAGTAAGCGGTATCAATGGGATACATGGTTTGACAAAGTCTTTATCCAAACACCGGCTCAGATCTTTCAAGACTCCGCCGTCCAGATTGCGATGGCCGTTTTTTGGATCCTGTTTTTCATCAGCATCTTTTTGGCGTATGAAAAATCAGTTTGGCCAGATTTTGCCACACAAGTGATGGGGGCAAATGCCGTTTCTAGCATGGAGACGAACTTCGAAAATTTCGACGGTCGCTCGTGGGGCCAAAATAACTTCATGGCAAACTTTTACATCATCAACAACGGTTCGATCGGACTGTTCTGCTTCATTATGATGTTGTTTGTGATTCCAGGTTTCATGACGCTCAGTTACAACGCCGTTTTTCTTGGGTGTGCGTTTGGAATTATGCTGCGCTGCGATTCACCGGACGCTAGCCGAAACTTTTTTAACTTTGTGACGGCCCATGGTCCATTGGAACTAACAGCGATCGCGCTTTCGGCAGGCGCAGGTTTACGAATCGGTGTCAGCTGGTGGGTCACCGGCGGCAACAATCGTTTTGACAATCTGATCAAGACCGCCCGGGACACGATTCCTATCGCCATGTGTGCGGTGATCCTGTTTGTGCTGGCCGCGTTTGTGGAAGCGTTTATCTCGCCGCATCCAGAAACGTCCATCCCTTGGTTCGTCAAAGCCATAGTAGCGACCGTGACCAGCGGGATGCTGATGTTCTATTTCGTTGTGCTGGGTTTCCCGCGCGATGTGATGGAGGCGGCACGCTAAATGGATTTGAGCCAACCCCATATCGCCATCCGCGAACGGACATTGTTAGAGATATTTGATCTGACGCTGCACGTTTATCGTGACCATTGGAAAAACATTTTAACGTTGCTGTTGATCAACGCACTGCCGCTGGCGATTGCAAATGGAGTCGTCTGCCACGTCATCACCCTTGGAACTGGCGACCGACCCTCAGAACTTCTATTTAACCTACTCCTCATCGTGAGTCAGGCCCAAATCGGGACGCTGTTGATCACTCAATATCTGGGCACCGCAATGTTCGCGGGAAAACCTACCGTTGGAAAAACGGTCCGTGATTTTCGCAGCGTTTCCAAGTCCTGGATCTGGAACCATGGTTTTCTGCGTCTGGTCGTGCCAATTTTTTGCTCGGTTGCTGCGCTGCATACCTATAGCCTTGGTCTTGTAATTCCGTTGCTGTTGCTTGCGTTGATCGTACGCGCCTTTCGTCCTTTCATCTCCGAAATACTAATCCTCGAAAAGCCGCCTCGCAGAATACCCAAGGATTCGTCTCTTACTGGGATTACTTTGAAACGGCGTGCCCGCGACCTTCATCGTGGTGATCTCGTTTCTGGTTTCATTTTGTCGACGATCATTGGAGGCTGCTTGCTAATTACGCTGACCAGCCTGTTCTTCCATGTCGATACGGCAATGGGACTAAATGGAGCTTGGGATTCGCCGATCCACTACCTCTATTGGCCGCTGGGGACCTGGTTAGTCACCTCGTTTTTGGCCGTGTTCCGTTTCCTGTACTACATCAACACGCGCATCACACAAGAAGGCTGGGAGATCTCGTTGAAGCTGATGGCCGAAAAACAAAAACTGTTGACCGAGGACGAATATTGATCGCCGAAAATATAAATCGACGCGGGCAGATTCCTCACATTGCACGGTGGTTCGTGCGATTCGGTGCGATGCTGGCCATGACGTGTTTGAATGCGACTGGTGGACTGGCTCTTGTGGTACCTGACAAGGGTGTAAATACGGACGCGCTGGCTGGACACGAGTATCCATGGTACGACGCTGATTCTCGATCGGTGAAACCTTTGGAGCTAAAAGCGGGAAAAAAACCGGCGTCCAAGGAACGTGACGAGGTGGCAATCAAAAAACCGAAAGCAAAGAAAGCGAAGAAGACTCCTGCCGGAAACGCTACCGGCGGAGGAGGTGTTAAAGGGCCAACGGGAGAAACGGCCAGTTCGATGTTTGCGATCGCCGTTGCGGCGATCATTTTGATCGTGTTGGTCGCACTTGTGATGACGTTTTTATACATTGAATCCAACAAGTCCGAAGAGGCTAATGGTTCCTCAGGAAGGTCGCGAAAACAAAGTATCGAACAGCTTCCGTTCGATCTGGACACTGCCGACGGCGACTTTCAATCCGCAGCCGAGGCGGCGTATCGAAACGGTGACCTGCGGAAGGCGATCATTTTTCTCTACAGCCATGTTCTGGTGACTTTGGACCAAAACCGAATCATCCGTTTGCGCAAAGGAAAAACGAATCGGCAATATCTTCGGGAGGTGCAGCGTCACCAAGGCGTCTCGGGATACTTCCAAGAAGTCATGCTGCCCTTTGAGTCGGTATTCTTTGGAGATCACGAAATGGATGCCGACCAATTTCAAAAGTGTTGGTCCGGACTGAGCAATTTCCACGCGCGTGTAAAAGAAAACGCCGAGGTGTTGATCGGATGAAGTTAAGTTTGGAACTTCTCGGATTGTCGCCTTTCGCTCCGCGAAAGTGCTCTTGCGCGCGATGCAGGACAAAAGCGCGCGAATGCACTCATCCGGCGCGAAAGGCTACAATGCTCATCCTGCTTCTCATTTATTTCGTTGGATGCGGAAACGACGTCGGAGATGACGACGGGTTTGGAAGAGTGCGTAGCACAAGCGGTTACGGAGCGGTCGATGGTATCAGTGGGTTTGTCCATTTGCTGAAGTCGCGCGGCTTAAACGTACGTCAGTCCAGCCGAATCTCTCCGCAGATCGAACGATACGATACGATCATCTGGGCCCCGGATCGAGCCAGCCCACCCAGCGCCTCCGCGATCGAGCGACTGCAACGTTGGATCGACGACGGGTACGGTGCCCGCCGAATTGTCTTCATCGGACCTGGATTCCGTAGCCGAAAGTTGCTGGAAAAAAAACAAATTTCGCTCGCAAAAGGAGAGGACTTAGAACGTTCAATCCGTCGGTATCAGGAAAAGTTGATTCATAGGGATTTCGGATTCGGGCCTAGGCACTGGCCGCGGAATGCAAATGGTGAAGGATGCGAATGGTACGAACTGGAATTAATCGACAACCAGCCAATCAAAAGCATATCTGGGCCTTGGAGCAACGGCCTCGCCGCCGACGAACTGGAACTATACACGGGCATCTACAATTTTGAGATTCCGACAAATCTTCAACCCGCCCCGGGCTCTGATGAGGAGGACGATGAAACTTACATTGACAATGACTACGATTATGATGCACGAGCTGTCGTTCTATTGTCCGGTGACGACCTCAACTTGGTCTATCGGATTCCGCGCCTACCTAATTACTACACCTATTATGATTTACAAGACGACGAAGAAAGTGAGATGTCCGGCATCTTCGTCGTAGCCAATGGATCGTTTTTGCAGAACTATGGACTGGTAAATCCGGGCAATCAGGAACTTGCTAAGAAGATTGCAGATGTATGTAAGGGAGAAGTTCTCGTGTTGCAGAGCGGTCCCAGCCCCATCGAAGTCACCGAGTCCTTAGCGCCTGAGAAGAATGGTTGGGAGTGGCTGCGACAGCGACCGCTGCGCGAAATCGTCCCGTTCTTTCTGCTGTTGGCGACGTTCACGTTCTTTGTCGTATTCCCAATTCATGGACGCCCCAAGCGTATTAAGTTACGTCCAGACAAAACGTTCGCCGATCATATTCGTGCGACTGGCCAATTGCTCAAAGCCAGCAAAGGACGCGATTGGGCAAAGAAAATTATCGAAAAACATCACGGCAGTTCGTCTGATAAGAAGTCGGGCTGATAGTTGAAAACGAAGTTTGTCGTTACCATATTTAATGGGCGGTCGCCAACTTAGCGAAAAAGTGGGATAGGCATCTTGCCTGTCAGTGCCTTCGAACAATAAAAATACAGGCTGGAAGCCTATGCCACGTTTGGCCATCCAAAAAATCAATCGCAAACATTGAAATGAATATTCCGCCGGATTCCATCGCCGAAAAATTTCAGTTTCCCTGCCCAAATTGCAGCAGTATGCTCCAAGTTCCCGTTGCGACGCGCGGCAAACAAGCGAAGTGCCCCACTTGTGCAAGTGTGGTCGCGATCCCGATCGCCGACCAAACCAATACCGAAGCGGCCGGCCTACTGGCAACGACGCCTCCGGCCGTCGCCGAAAGCAGCATCGCAACCATTCAATCTCCCCCTGCCCCGCGCGGCGACACCGAGGCCAGCCGGCTTTACCAACAGATCCGAGACGAAGTCGCCAAGGTCTTCGTTGGACAGGACGATCTGGTCGAAGGCACGTTGATCGCCGTCTTCTCCGGCGGCCACGTCTTGATCGAAAGCGTACCGGGACTTGGTAAAACTCTTTTCGTGAGAACGTTGGGAAAAATCTTGGGTTGTGATTTTGGGCGCATCCAGTTCACCGCCGACCTAATGCCGTCGGACATCACCGGAGCCCCTATCTTCAACATGAAAACGCAGGAGTTCAATTTCCGCCCCGGTCCGGTTTTCACGCAGCTTCTTCTTGCTGACGAGATCAACCGCTCGCCTGCAAAAACGCATGCCGCATTGCTGGAGATCATGCAAGAGAAACGTGTCACCGTAGACGGAGTGACGCATCCTTTGGACTTGCCGTTTCTCGTGCTGGCCACGCAAAACCCATTGGAATCCGAAGGAACCTACAACCTGCCAGAAGCTCAACTCGATCGCTTTATGTTTAAACTAATCGCCGACTACCCCAGCGAGGAGCAAGAGGCTGCGATATTGGCGATGCACGGCGGACAAGCCAACCTAGACAAAACGCTGGCTGAAGATATTCAAACATTAACCAACCCTAAACAAATAAACCGCATCACGTCCGAATCGGCAAACGTGCGTGTGGATCCGTTGTTGATCAAGTACGTCAACCAGATCGTGCGACTGACGCGTTCGTGGCCTCAATTTTACATGGGCGCTTCCCCCCGCGCGGGCATCAGCTTCATCCAAGGCATTCGTACATTGGCACAATTCATGGGGCGTGACTTCGCAACACCCGATGATGTGGTGCAAATTGCCAAACCTATCCTACGACATCGCGTGATTTTGACGGCCGAAGCGGAAGTCGAAGGACAGCGGATCGACGATTTGTTGGATCAGCTTATGCGTTCGATTGAAGTACCGCGTATTCGGTAAAAAATAGTAGCCTTTCGTTCCGCGAAAGTGCGTTCGCGTGCAACAGCGATCGGGAGCACTTTCGCCGAGCGTAAGGCTATAATCACTTCGTCTGATGGTAAACAACTCCCATGCTTGATTTTCTGGTTCAACGCCCTGTCCTAATGCTGTTGCTGATGGGATTACCGCTGTTACTGCTGGCGTGGTTGGGGAAGATCTACCCACAACGTCGCATGTTAGCGCTAAACGCATTTCCTGCGGTTGTTGCAACGGGCTCGGTGTTGAACCCTGAAGTCGCCAATTTAGCTTTAGGTTTGCTGTTCGTTTTGTTGTTGGTTGCGGCCGCGGACATGCTTTCGATTCCCTCAAGGGGAAACTTGGAAGCCAGTCGAACCTCCGGCAGCATCGCTTCACTGGGTAAACCCCACGAGGTGAAGATCGAACTGATCAATAAATCATTGAAGGTTAATCAAGTCAACATCCGCGACGACGTTCCCGACGAGTTTGCTGCGACGCCGGAGGAATTTGCTTCCTATACGGGCAAGAAATCCAAAACGCGATTTACCTACGACATCAACAGTCGGGCCCGCGGCAAATTCGATTTAGAACGGGTGCACGTCAAGGTAAGCAGCCGGCTGAAGTTTTGGGCGGCGTTCTACCAGTTGCCCTGCGAGTCAACCATCAGCGTTTATCCTGACATGAAACAGATTGCCGAATACGATTTATTAGCACGAACGAACCGTTTAAGTCAAACCGGCGTCCGGCGAGTGCGTAAGATTGGCCAAGACAACGAATTCGAACGTCTGCGTGACTACACCAAGGACGACAACTACAAGCATATCGACTGGCGCACGACAGCCAGGCGGCGGAAACTGACCGTGAAGGATTTTCAATCCAACCAGTCTCAACGTATCATTTTCATGGTCGACTGTGCACGGATGATGACGGGGCAATCGGACAACCTTTCAATGCTCGACCATGCCTTCAACGCCATGTTGATGCTCAGCTACATCGCGCTCAAGCAGGGGGATTCGGTGGGACTTTTAAACTTCAGCGACCAAATTCACAACTACACGCCACCTCGAAGTGGCATCGGTCACATCAATCGTTTACTTCACGCTTCGTTCGACCAGGAAGCGCGGTATGTGGAGGCGCGATACGACAAAGCCTTTCTTTATACGAAGCAACGTTGCTCAAAACGTTCTTTGGTCGTGCTGATCACCAACGTCATCGACGAGATCAATGCTCATCAAATCATGCAGTACACCAGCAATCTGACGGGACAACATTTGCCAATGTGTTTGCTGCTGAAGGACCATGATCTTTTCGACATCGTGGATGACTACGATCCGGAGTACGCGGGGAAGAATGCTGTTTACGAAGCGGCCGCCGCTGTGACGATTGTGAATTGGCGCCGCGAAGTTCTGGCAGAGATGAAACAACGAGGCGTCTTGGCGTTAGAGGCGTTCCCTGAACAGATGACGGCTCAGCTGATTAATCAGTATCTGGAGATTAAGGCGCGGCACTTGTTGTAGGTGGGTTAGGCCGGATATTGCACGCGGTCTTTTATATTTTAGTCGATCGTCGACCATCGACGTTTTCATTCGAAAGTCGATAATTAGGCTCTCTATCAGCCGCCAACGGAAAAGCGTCCGGTTCCGCCGGATATTTGTAGCAACCGGTGGCTATCGCCATGCGGCTGATGCAATATCCGGGTTAGGCTTCCAGCCTGTCGCGCGCGTGATGAATGGCTCGAAGCCGATCCCACTCACGCTGTCCTATCGCATCAACTGCTGATCCGCGGCGGCAATCCACTTATTTGCGTCGGTGCTGTGGCCGAGCTTACCCATCGCTTTTCCATCGGCATCTAGGAACAACACCGTCGGATAGCCAGTGATGTTGTACTTGCGAGCCAAGCCATCGTTTTGGGCTTTTACTTTTGGATCTTGAATCGTCTTCTTAGGGAAATCAAGCTCTAGCAGAACTACATTTTGCTCAGACCAGGTTTGAAATTCTGGCGAATCGAAAACGTTCTTCTGCAATCCAATACACGGCCCGCACCAATCGCTGCCGGTAAATGCAGCAAGAATCGGCTTGCCCCTCCGGAGCGATTCGCGATGGGCGTTCTCATAGGATTCAAACCACGTCGTCGATGTCGGGTACGATTGCCGCACTTTCAAATCAGCAGCGGTCGTAGCTTCGGCCACTTTGCCGAATAGATTGCTGGCCGAAAAATCCATCGGAGAACGATTTGCGCATCCGACGAACATCATGATCCCAGCGACGGCAACGAAGCTGAAATAGCGTATAAGTGACGTCGCTTTTTTATATTGAATCATCGACTTGGTCCTTCATGTCGTTTCAAAGTGTCAGTAACGTCAGATGATCCTACGGATCGTCTTATCAGCCGCAGGGGCGCTAGCCCAATGGCTTTTCCTTCAGAGAATTTAACTTATTGGCGTAGCCAATTCGAATTAGCCGCCAACGGAAAAGCGTCCGGTTTAGGCGCGTAGGACCGGACGCTTTTCCGTTGGCGGCTGACGGGTTGATGCGTTGCAGCAAGCTAAAGTAAGTGCCATGAGGCGCCAGCCCAACGCCGTGAACGATTTATTTTCCAGTTTTACTGAGCCGTTTTAACGCTAGTCACGGTTCCTTTACACAACGAAACCGGGGCTAGCGTCAAAACGGCTAATTCGGCTACCAAGGTGCCTCCATTTGCCCCACGATATCTCGGGCCAAATGCTCGATCAGTTGCTGTTGAGCTGTCGTGATTGACTGTCCGCCTTCGGGAACGAATGTAACACTGCGATCGAGCCTCAAGGCTTGTCGCTGCATCAGTGGGACACCTACGCGATCAGTCCATTGGACCTCCAAACGCCAACCGACATCTATGGAACGAGGTTCGTCGGTGATGTTTTCGCCAACAACCAATTTTCTGTCTTGAACAATTCTTCCAGTTAAAAAACTGTTTGCCAGCGCGGGCTCGGTAATCGTCAACGGCGTGTTGTTTGCGATCTGCTTGACCACCGCTTCGGTCATCCGTTGTCCTAAAAATCTTCGATAGGAGTCGGATTCAAACGGCGCGACATGAACGGTTCGGATGTCACTGCGGAACAGGTACTGATTACCCAAGTGATATCCGTGACAACCCGTTGCAGACGGCAGCAGCGCAACGACCACCAAGGTCAACAGCAGCATCGAAGTGAGTTGCTTGCAATTCATTGAGTGGTTTGCGAAATTTATGGGAATGAGTTTTTGAGAGTGACCAGAATCGCTTTAACGCAAAATCGTTTGGCCAGAAGTTGACAGAATCGGCTTCTCTGGATTTCCATCGGGGAAAATGTTCGTCAACCATTGGGCCGGTGGCGCGGGCGTTGCCGGCTTAGCGGCGACAGTTGCAATCTTCTCGCTCAGGCCATTTTCAAATACCGTATCTGAGAAATTTTCTTGGACCTTTTCATAGTAAATCTTTGCCGCGAGGTTCTGACCCTTGCCTTCGTAAAATTGGCCGATCTGGTAATCGCGCTGAGCAAGCTGGTTGGTGATCAACGCGCTTTGATCATTGAGGATTTTCATATGCTGTTGCGATTGCTGAGGAAACTGCCTCACGATTTGCTTGCGAAGCTTATCGGCCTCCGCCAAAGGTAACCCGTCGTAATCAGGACCACGATACGATTTCAAACGAGATTCCAACTCCAGCATTTGAGCGTTAAATTGATGTTCACTGCCAGGGTAGTCCTTCCGCAGGTACGAAAATGTCTCCGCTGCGTCTTCATGACGATTAATCGCCATATAGGCTACTCCCAAAGCATAGGTTGCATCGTCAGCCAGTTTCCCGGACGGATCGTCGATGCGGATTCGATGCAGGATACGCCGAGCCTCAGAAGCGAGGCTGAACTTTGGTCGTTTGGCGTCTTTGAACGAAACCATCGACGCTCCGTTCTTTTTCAGATCCAACCAGTAGATTGCGATCGAGTATCGTCGTTGCTCCGCGCGGTCAAGATACCGGGTACCAGAGTACTGCGTGATCAAACCCTCGTAAGCGCGATTGGCTTGGACATAACGATTGGCGAAGAAGTGAGATTCACCTTCGTAGAAAAACGCGTCTTCGGCTAATGAACTGTCGGGCCATAACGAACCGGCAGTTTTGAATTTGTTGGCCGCATCGATGAAGTAGGTCTCATGCCCATCCCCGTCAGGATTGGCGGCGATCGCTTCGGTACCCATTTGGTAAAACCGTTTACCTTCGGCATAGGCAGATTCCGCGCTGGTTTTGTTTTCCCCGCTGGAAAAACGAGTCTTCAGTGTCGTACCGATCTGACTGGGTGCGAAATCATCAAGCAACAATCGACTGGAATTGCGAGCCCCTAATGGATCGAGCGGGTCTTCGTTGCTGACGAGATCAGATTTGCCCCTTTTGAAACCCTTGGTGATTTCTTTGGCGCTTTTTTGCAAACTGGCGCAACCCGAGCTAAAAAGGAACAATAGCGCCAACGCCAAGGCAGATACCGCTGGAGAAAGTAATCGTTTTGAAAATCGACGCATGCTTGACTTCCTTGTCATGCAAAATTCAATTTGAAAGGTTACCCAAATACTGATGCAGTCTGGGCGGGTGACCTATCAAATGTGTTATGTACTTACTGATCAACTGTCTTACTTCCCCGTAGCCGGGATCGTTGGACACATCGACCAAATCTTCCTCTACTTGTTCCCGAATATCCCGATCTCCCATGATCTTAGGGTTCGGCTTATTCTTCGTCATCTTCAGCAGCAGCTCCAATCCTTCGGAACTTAAACTGACCACGTTTGTTTTTCCTGGACGGCAGTTTTGGCAAATGATGCCGCCACGATTCAATCCAAATTGGACTCGACTGATCGTTGTTTTAGCTCGACCGCAGTCAACACAGTTTGTCAACATCGGCAAATGCCCCAGCAAATCCAACAAGCGAATTTCAAAATTGAGCAATGCATGTTTTGTGGAAGTCGCGCTTCCCAAATTACCTTCATTGCTGCCATTAACTACGTTTGCTGCATCGATCAGTTCGATCGCTGAAACCGCTTCGTCGAACAAATCCTCGTGTGGATCTGCATCATCGGTCATTAAATTTAGCAACTCGATCAAATACAACCCAGCATAAAAACGATCCAAATCTATGGCAGAGCTACGAAAGCGCCGCTGGAGTTTGGCCTCAGTTAATATATCGAGCGATTGAGACGATTTGTGGAGGAACACTATTCGACAGATCGCAATTAGGTCAAGAGCAGCTTCGAAAGGGCTTTTCTTTCGGCGAGCACCTTTTGCTATTGTTGATATCTTGCCCAGAGTACGTGTAAACAGTGTGACGATGCAGCTGGTTTCGCTGAATTCGACCACTCGCAAAACGATAGCATCTGTTTTGATTGGATCCATAACCAGATTTTAGCGAGCCTTCACCCAAGTGGCTATCGCGCATATCGGCTGAGTTGAGCGATAGCCCCGGACGAGGGTGCTCCTCCGCACGAACCTACTCCCGAAGATCCTTGCGGCGGAATTAGCAATGCTCCGCGACCGAAACGAAAAAAAGCTCGACCGGAATTTACCGATCGAGCTTTTGGGGTTTCTGGTACATGCCGGAACGCGGATGATACGATTATCAGGGAGTCTTCTGAGGGAGAATTGGAGGGAAGTTGGGAAGGGAGGAGGAAAAGTCCCAATCAATCGAGAATTCAACCTTGTTTCGTTCGTCCAGAATCCTAGGCTGGACGTGACCGTCTCGCAAAAATCACGCCGCAGCTTAAATTGTTCACGCGTCTACTCTGAGAACACGAGTGTCCATCATCTTAATTGGTGGTTTTTCAAATTTAAATAGGAATATGATACCCGGTCGAGATTCCGCTGAAATATAGCATTGAATCCTTCATTATTTTTTTAGACAATATCGCCTTCTACAGTTGTTCGCGTCCCGAATCAGGAAAAATCATGGTTTTCGGCCTCAGCCAATCTAATTGGATCTACTTCACTCCGCTTTCGCCCGTAGATTACCCGAGACATTTCCAGTTTTTTTCGCTCAAATATTGACCAAAGGTTTGGCATGGAATGAATAGCAAACTCACCGCCTTCAATTCACCAATTGGCTGGATTGGGATTTTGGACTGCGACGGCACACTGCAACGGATCAAGATAGGCTTCGCTAAACAAGTGGAGCTGGTCCGATCCTTCGCCCACTACAAAGTCGGCCCCACTCGCCCAACCGGCCAGCGATTGAAGATGAAGCATCGATTCGAACGCATATTGAGCGGTGCCCCAGACGACTTGCTGGACATCAAAATTGATACAATCGGCCTAACTGAGTTCCAGCTGTCGGTTGTCGATCAGTGTCGCCGGATCCCATTTGGGAAGACAGTCAGCTACGGAGAATTGGCAACACGCGCTGGCCGCCCCAAAACGGCTCGCGCTGTTGGATCGGTAATGAGCAAAAACCGCTTCCCCATCGTCGTTCCCTGCCACCGAGTGGTTTCAGCCGCTGGAATCGGGGGTTTTACGGCTCCGCAGGGTTTAACGACTAAACTGATTATACAGGCAATTGAATCAGACCAAGTTAACACTGCTTAGGTATTGACAACTGTTAAGCCAAACAATTTTAAATATTTAGCTTTGGATTGGCCAAAGTTCTTGTTAGGATCGTACGCAAGGATTGGATCTGAGTTGAATTCGCTCAGGTCAACCAATTCCCGTTGCTAATCAGCAACCGTACTACAGCCGAGTGTTCCTTGTGAAAGTGCCTGATAATTAACATGTTCAAACGAAAACCTGCAGAATTGTCAAAGAGCGGTGCCACCCAAAATCATTGTTGCGGGGCGCGTAGGCGCCAAGAATCAGAACTAGTTGCTTACCACGACCAACGCGGGTTACTTGGCCAACCGACCACTTTCTATGTCGGCATCGGCTTCGGGATCGTATTTCAAGTAGCCATCGCGACGATACTTTTCTGCCTGTTTGTGGCCGCCTAAACCGAGGCATTAAATATTTGCAAGGTGTCTTCAACTTACCGTGACAGCGTTTTTTCGTTGTTTGGGGCTATCATTGCCGCCATTGGTCAAAAACTCCACAGTTGGCCAGAAAAAAAATGCGTGTTTGAAACGTGCTCTTAGCGTGCGATTTACCGATTCAATCATAGCAAGTGTCTCAATCCGAAAATTTTATCTCAAAATTGGTCGTTCTCACTGTTGGAGCTGAGCAGTCGGATAGTTAGCTTAGCATCTTGATTTTCAATGAAGATCGGACCGTTTTCGTTCACTTCATCTTTCCGACTATATCTTCACGGATGAGGAGATAAACATCTTGTCCAAAAGATAGCAACAGGAGTTAGGATGCGTTCAATTTTGGCCGTCTGCACAATCATTCTGATTGTCAGTTCCATGAACCCTGAATCAACACACGCTGCAGCCCCGCAAGCTTTTCACTCTTCAAATTCTGGTGCTTACACCAGCTTCAGTGGCGGAAGTAGCAGCAGCAATAATCAATCTCGTTCACCTGGCCAGATGCTTCAGCACGCCAGTGATTTAGGACAAAAAGGCAATCTGAACGATGCTGTCGAAATCGCGAACCGAGCCTACGAGCAAGGGCAACACGATCCTGCTTTTGCAATCAGCTACATCGAGTTGCTGACCCAGTTGGGCAACGTTGAAGGCGAAGCGAATAAAACGGTTTTGAACTACGCGATTCAAGCTTCCAACAGCTTAAACAAAACGAAAATCTGCAATGGGAAAAGTGATGCCGAAATGTCGTACCACTTTATGATCGCCTTGGGTGCACTTTCGGATAACGTGTTCGATCTAAATGAGAAAATCGCGGGGCAGCTTTATTCTGCCCAAGGAAGAATTGCTCAAAATCTTAAGAACAACCCAGGCTATCCCAGCGAATCCATGGAGATCCTTGGGGAACCCTTGATGAATCTTGCCAAAGCAAACGCAATCAAGAATAAGTCAAACGATGCTTTCGATGCAATCACAACAGCATTTGAAGTTGGCTACACAGAATTTGATACCGTCATGGAGAGCCCTGTCTTCGCGGAATTGGATCAGGTCCGATTGCAAGATGTCGTTGAGTTTCACCAATCCGCCTATCGCGAAAAGGTTGAACAATGGGGCCGCAAAGCAGTCGCCACTTTCGATAGTTTCAAGATCGATTTCGACGTGGCTAACGTCAATGGAGGCCGTATCTCTTCAGACGATACCGTCGGAAAGGTCACCGTCGTGGATCTTTGGGCAACTTGGTGTGCTCCTTGCCGCGAAGGCATCCCGCACTTCATTGCTCTTGAGGACAACTTCGGTAACAGTGAAGTAGAAGTCATCGGAATTTCGATGGACGATACCGAAAATCCAACAGCTGCCGTCGACACCGTCAAAGGTTTCGGAATTGATAACGATGTTAACTATACCCTTGGTATCGGTACTGAAGAAATTAAAAAGCAGATCCCCGGTAAAGTGCTTTTGCCGACGACGCTGTTCATCGATCAATCGGGGTCCGTGCGCTACGTCGCTCAAGGATATCACAACTACGATCAGTTGGCCGCGATCACGAAATTGCTTTCATCTGAGTTTACCTCAACGAGTACGATGGATCCGGCAAATCATTAGCCGACCAATGGCTGAATTGAGCTTGGCTCGACAGTAATGGGTCAGTCGTTTTTCACTAAAACCACGCGGGATCATATGATCCCGCGTGGTTTTTTCGTACACTATTGATACATGTAAGGTTCTTAAATCTCACACAGCTAATCAACAAAATGATTCATCAAGTAGCTCGGATTACATTTTCAGTATCTGTTTTTCTGATTCTGGCCATGGGCACGCAAGTGACAGGTCTGGCTCAAACAACAAAGTCGAAATTAAAAGCCCTTATCATCGACGGCCAAAATAATCATCAGGCTTGGCCAAAGTTGACCGTGATGATGAAGCAATACTTGGAGCAAACGGGGATGTTTGACGTCGATGTAGCACGGACGAAGTTCACATGGAAGGCTAGCCGCGACAAAGATTTCCTGGCCTTGGCAGGTGTCGAGACTGGAGAGGATTTAAAGAAGCCAAAGACGGATCCGGATTTCGCCCCATCATTCAAAGACTACGACGTAGTCATTTCGAATTTTGGCAACAGCGCCGCTCCATGGCCCAAAGAAACTCAGACTGCATTTGAAGAGTACATGAAGTCCGGTGGAGGTTTTGTCACTGTCCACGCAGCGGACAATTCGTTTGGAGACTGGGCCGAGTACAACAAGATTATTGGCATCGGTGGTTGGGGTGGCCGCAAAGCCGAAAGCGGCGTCTACATTTACTATGACGAAGATGGGAATTTGAAACGCGACGACTCCGTTGGAAAAGTCGGTAATCACGGCGCCCAGCACAACATTCCCATCTCCCTGCGGACCGAGCATCCGATTACCGAGGGACTTCCTGAGAACTGGCTGTCAGCGAAAGATGAATGCTATGCGTTCTTGAAGGGTCCAGCGGAAAACATGACGGTCTTGGCGACCGGCAAGGACGCGTCGAAGAAAGGCAAAACCGATCGCCATGAGCCCATGCTGATGGTTGTCGAGTACGGGGAAGGACGCGTCTTCCACACGACGTTAGGCCATGAGTCTTATTCCTGCGAAGGCGTGGGGTTTATCACGACGTTTCTTCGAGGTTGTCAATGGGCGGCGACAGGAGAAGTGACGCTACCGGTTCCTGATGATTTCCCGACTCATGAAGAATCAAAAAGTCGTCCTTTCAAAGTCTTAGCCGCTGAGACTTCGGAGAATTAAGCTTTGGCATCGACATCAAACAACGAACTGGCGGAAATCGCGGCGCAACTGTTGAACGACAGCGGCTCTGGCGCCCTGGCGACGGTATCGGCGAAGCACGATGGTTTTCCGTTCGCCTCACATTCTGCCTTTTCGGCGATCGCCAACCAACAAAGCGTCAACCAACAAAGCACGTCGACGAAACTGCCGATTCCTATTTTTCTCTTCAGCGATCTTTCGGTACACAGTAAGAACCTACGAAAGAACACCAACGCGACACTGTTGATCAAAGCCGGTAATGAGATGCAGCAGGGCCGCGCTTCGATCATGGGAATTATTGAACGCCTGGACGAAAAATTAGTCGACCAAGCTCGGCAAAGTTACTTGGCCAAACATCCTGACGCCGCGCAGTGGATGTCATTTGGAGATTTCCACTTCTACGCCATGGCGATCGTCGATTGCTACGTGGTCGCCGGATTCGGCAAGGCTGGCTGGGTCAAACAGTAGTGGCGAAGCGATCAGTAAATGGCATTTATTTTAGATTGATGCAACACATCAACGAAACAGTCGCCACGCGATAGCGTCCGGTCCAACGCACTTGAGACCGGACGCTATCGCGTGGCGGCTGATATTTTTGTTAGAATACAGGAAGACATATCCTCCAACACCACGAGTCAATCATGGCCAACATCTTCCGCAATATTCCATCGGTTAACGAACTGCTTGAAAGCCCGCAGTTGAAGAAGATCGTCGAAAGCGTCAACCACCAAGTCGTCGTCGACGGGGTTCGCACGTTTATCGATGACCTGAAGGAAACGATCAGTACCGCCACCGATGAAATTGAAATCCCATCACCCTCTGAGATGGCAGACAAAATCGCCGATTGGCTGCACGTCGAACAGAAAGAGTATCTGCGGCCGGTCATCAATGGCACCGGAATCATCCTGCACACCGGACTCGGACGTGCCCCGCTGTCCAAAGCGGCGATAGCTGCCACTGTGCAGATCGCAAGCGGTTATGCAAGCGTCGAAGTCGATCTTGCCAACGGTCAGCGCGGCCAACGTGTCAAGGCCGTCGAAAAACTGCTTTGCGAATTGACCGGAGCCGAAGCGGCCGTTGTCGTCAACAATAATGCAGCGGCGACGATGATCGCGCTGGCCACGGTCGCAATGGGTAAGGAAGTCATCGTGTCGCGCGGTCAATTGATTGAGATCGGTGGCAGCTATCGTTTGCCGGACGTCATGGAATGTAGCGGCTGCAAGCTTAAGGAAGTGGGAACCACCAACAAGACACACGCCGCCGATTATTCATCTGCGATCGGTGAAGAGACCGGAGCGATTCTCAAAGTTCACCCAAGTAACTTTGAAGTCGTCGGCTTCACCAAGACTGTCAGCACCAAGGAGCTGGTTAACATCGCTCACGCGCACGACCTGCCAATGATTGACGATGTAGGCAGCGGAGCTCTCATTGATTTCGCCCAGTTCGGACTCAGCAATGAACCGGTGGTCAGCGACAGCATCAAAGACGGCGCCGACATTGTCTTATTCAGCGGTGACAAACTGATCGGCGGTCCGCAATGTGGCATCATTATTGGCAAACGCAAATACATTGACCAAGTTTTGGAAAATCCACTGATGAGAGCCATGCGTGTCGACAAAATGACGTTGGCTGCACTTGCGGCGACACTTCGTTTGTATCGCAACGAAGATACGGCCCAACAAGAGGTTCCGATCCTGCGTATGCTTTCGATGCCCGAAGCGAATTTAAAGTTACGTGCCGAAAAGATAGTTCAGCAGATCCAAGGTGCCAGTTGGCTGGAGTCCTGCGAGGCGACCGAATCGCAGTCAATGCTGGGCGGAGGCAGTCTACCTACCCAAAAGATACCGACATGGTGCATGGCGATTCGCCCTCGGGGAAGCTCCGTCAATCGCATCGCTGAACGTTTGCGGTCTTCCAATCCAGCGGTCATCGGGAGGGTACAGAAAGACACGCTTTTGATCGATATGCGTACCGTATTCCCGGACCAAGACATGGTCCTTGTGGAGGTCTTAGAGGCTTTGGACAACCAAGAGCAAGGCCCCAGCCCATCACCGGAATCAGTTGGGTAGGACGCGTGGACTTCTCTGCTACGGTCGCTACTGCGCTTTGAGCATTTCGATTTCAGTTTTGATTGCGTCGATGCGCTGTTGAAGCGATTCAACTTCCGCGGGGTCATCCGTTTGGGCCTTCGCGTCGTTGAGAAGTTTCTGAGTTTTGTCCTGCTTTTGTCTCAGGACTTCAATCTTCTTTTTCGTTTTCTTATCCATTAGCACCTTTCAAGTTTACGAACTAATTTAGTAGGTTTAAGATTCAACAGCAACGTTGATGATTCTTGCTTCAGGAGAAAAGCAAAGACATTGCGATTCGGATTCCTCCCCCATCAACGATGTGAGATCGGTGATAAACGCCGAAGGGAGCTGCCAGCTTTTCTGAGCAATAAAAAAACGGACTCCAAAGGAGTCCGTTTTAAGCGATTTTTTTCAAATCATTATCCAGGAACTAGTTGCCCACAGCTGAAGCGATTGATGATTGGCCATCAGATACTGGAATGACCGGTGGAGCCATCGCGGCGTGATATCCGTTGGAAATGTTCTCAGCACGCGTACCGTTTTGGATGATTGGGTTGCGATCAGAGAAAGCGACGCGACCGTTTTGACCGTACCAAGTACTGACCAAGGATTGAACATGGTTCAACCGTGCCATCGATGTTGCTTCGTCCTTGTCACGTTGCACATAAACGGTTTTGTATTTTTGCGGCATATTCCGAAGAACACCGCCAATTTGATGCTGTGCGTATTTCGTCAGCTTACCATCTTCGCCGAAGTGAATACTTGTAAGCGTATTCTGGTCAGCAAAACCAGCGCGTGTAATCGGAGCCCAGTAAGAAGAGTATAGGTTGCGGTCGGCACATGCAAAAGGCTTTGGCCAAGCTTCGTTACGCGCGGAAACTCGAGCGTCAATTTCCTGAGCGTGTGCGATTTGGGCTTTCAGAACTTCAAAGTGAGCATGACCACCTCGGCCAACCCGGCCACCGGTTCCGATAAAGTTGCCCTGGCCAGTCGAGCATGCGGCACAGGCAGAACCGGGGTATCCGAAACTAGCTTCGCTACCGCACGTATCGCACTGGGCAAGAGAAACGCCTGCCATCAGCACGGCAACTACGACAGCAGCACAATACTTCAGTACTGAAATTGATTGAGACATTACAAAAACTCCGATTGCAATTACGGTTTGCGGGCACCCGTTTGCGTTGTCCGAACATAGCGGCAAACAGCAGGCGTTAAATTTTGATGCAGCTATCCACAACTAGGTGTGGATAGACGACACGGTTGGTTTATCGGAACAATTCGTAGTATTGAATCGTTCAATTCCTACGACATGAAAAGAAAAACCGTTTTTATCGGATCAGGATCACGAAATCAAACGAATCGGCAAGATAGAAAAAGCAGGACGAGTTTAACGGCCAGTGGCGAATGATCGCTCAGCCCATACAAACCCGCAGCGACAGGGTTTACCGATTTAGTCTGATCTCGGATTTGAAAATTAGCCGTTTGGGCGCTAACCCAATGGCACTTACTTTAGATTGATGCAACGCATCTGCGCATCAGCCGCCAACGGAAAAGCGTCCGGTTTTTAGCGCGTAGGACCGGACGCTATCGCGTGGCGGCTGATAAAATTATCCCAC
>Ga0115031_1001241_pt1 | contig 19004 bp, 15 predicted proteins | sample Maine_Asex4_meta_FD_87301 | JGI IMG/M metagenome (GOLD analysis project Ga0115031, IMG submission 87301) | Marine algal microbial communities from Maine, USA - Maine_Asex4_metaG | ecosystem: Host-associated > Algae > Red algae > Unclassified | place: Maine, USA | collected 2015-01-05
AGAGATCGGAATCAGTCACACTAAACCCTGATAAGCCAGCTCCGGCACCGGCGGAGAACCTACAAGAAGCGGCATGAAGAAAAGCTGCAACTATCTTGACAAACACCGGCCCCTTCCTACGAGGCACGGGAGTGACGTCTAGCAGACCAGCCTTCGCATTGCGACGAAGTGAGACGAAGGTCTAGCGCGGGAGCCGAAAGCGCCGGACGGATGACGCTCTTTCTCACCGTCGTGCGCCTCGAGTCGCTGGAAACTCGCTCAGGCCGAGGCCGCGAACTCTGCCTCGTGACGCTGCCGGACTTGCTCGAGCACCGCGTCGATCCTCGACCGTGGTGCAGCGCTCGACTTGACGCCAATCAGCGTCAGCCCGTCGGAAGCGCCGTCCGCACGTGCTCGAGGATCGCCTCGTTCACGAGTCGGACATCGAACCGGCGCTCGGCAAGCTCCCGACTCGCGCGGCCCATCGCCGCCACTTTCTCCGGCATCTCCAGAAGCGAGGCGAGCGCCTCCTCGAGAGCGCCGACGTCGCGAGGCGGGATCAGTCGCCCGTTCTCCCCGTCCGTGACCGTCTCGCGACACCCCGGCGTGTCGGTGGTGACGATCGCCATGCCGATCGAGAGCGCCTCGAGGAGAGAACGCGGCACGCCCTCGCGGTACCACGAGGGAAGCACGAACACGTCGGCGTCGGCGAGCACGGCGGCGATGTCCGGCCGTCTGGGCGAGTAGGCGATGACACCCTCGGCCGCGAGGCGCTCGACCAGCGCCATGTCGATCGCCGACGGCGAGCCGGGCTGCGGGTCGCCGAGCACGAGGAACTCGGCGTCCGGGAATCGCGGCTTGAGCCGCCGCGCGGCGTCGAGGTACAGCCCGACCCCCTTCTCCTCGAGCAGCCGCGCGGCAAACACGAATCGCAGCCCTCGCCGTCCGGACGGCTCGCGCCACGGAAATTCCTCGAGATCGACACCGGAGCCCGCGACGACATCTGTCTGGACGCCCTGACGAAGGATGCCGAGCTCGCGGAACAGCGCGAGATCGTCCGCGTTCTGGAACAGTACCGCCACGTTATCTCGGAGCGCGTGTCGGTAGAGCCGGACGACGAGCGCGCGAACAAGCTTCGCCTTCGTCGTCGTCGCGGCGAAGGTGTAGCCGAGCCCCGTGATCAGTGACAGCGCCTTCGCCCCGCCCTTGCGCGCGGCGAGCGAGCCGTAGACGACGGGCTTGATGGTGTAGGGAAAGACGAGGTCGATCTCGTGTTCGTGGACGAGCGCCAGCAGGGCGCGGTAGGTGCGGAGGTCCGCGCGGGGGTCGAGGCCGGTCCGGGCAAGCGGGAACTCGAGCGGCGTCGCGCCCATCGCCTCGAAGGCTGCGCGGCGTGCCGGTTCGAATGCCGGTGCAGCGGCGTACACCCGGTACCCCGCACCGATCATCGCCTCGATCATCCGTCCGCGAAAACGCAGCAGCGAGACGTCGAGTGCGCCGACGACGAGCAGGCGCGGACCCTCGCTTCGGTGAACGTCCGGTTCCGCGCTGTTCATGACGCTTGTCGTCCGTTCACGTTCGCGTCCGCCGTTTCCGCTTCGGCGTCCGCCGCCGGCACGAACGGCACCACGGTGTGGGTGCCGCTCTGGTTCACGCCGCTGCCGATCAGCGTCTTCGAGATCGTCAGCAACAGGATCTTCGCGTCCAGCGCGAACGACAAGGTATCGACGTACGTCACGTCGAGCCGGAACTTCTCCTCCCAGGAGAGCGCGTTCCGGCCGCTGACCTGAGCGAGGCCCGTGATCCCCGGCAACACGTCGTGACGGCGCATCTGCTCCTTCGTGTAGGCCGGCAGGTAGCGCATCTCGAGCGGGCGTGGCCCGACGAGCGAGAGCTCGCCTCGAAGGACATTCAGAAGCTGCGGTATCTCGTCGATGGACAGTCTGCGCAGCCAGTTCCCGAGCGTGGAGATGCGCTCGACATTAGAGAGCGAGCGACCGACCGCGTCGGTCGGCGGACGCATGGTACGGAGCTTTATCACGCGGAAGGGCTGACCGTTCTTGCCCGGACGCTCGTGCAGGAAGATCGGATTCCCACGCGACGCGATTGCCGCGAGTGCGAGCCCGACGAGCAGCAGCGGGGCGAGCAGGACGAGCAGCACCGAAGCGACCACGATGTCGAGCGCACGCTTGAAGCGCCTGGCGTACATGTCCGGCTGACTCGAGGGCTCAGTACACCAGAGCGTAGTCGTCGCGCTCGGTCTTGTCGTCGGCAAACTTGCCGGACGGGAGTTCCCCTGCAGGGGGAATCGGTGCGTCAGGGTCGAGGTCGTGACGCCCGGCGAGCGACAGTGGCATCAGCACCTCGCGAAGCGCCTCGTCGTCGCCGTCGGCGATGTGAGCGGCCATCGCGTCGAGCTTGCTTTTGAGCTCGGCCCACGGAAGCCAGACCTCGTCCGCCGAGAACACCTTGCGCACCTCCGTCTCCACGTCGCTGTCGTTGATGAACAGCTCCTCGTACATCTTCTCTCCGGGCCGGAGGCCCTCGAACGCGATGTCGATGTCGGCCGGGTCCCCCGACTCCTCGGCAAGGCGCTTGCCGTAAAGCCGAACCATCGTCTTCGCGAGGTCCACGATCTTGACGGGATCCCCCATGTCGAGCACGAACACGTCGCCACCGTGGGCGATCGCGCTCGCCTGAAGAACGAGCTGCGCGGCCTCGGGAATCGTCATGAAATAGCGAGTGATGTTCGGATCCGTCACCGTGATCGGCCCACCGCTCTCTATCTGCTTCTTGAACTTCGGCACGACCGAACCCGAGGAGCCGAGCACGTTACCGAACCGCACCATCGAGATGCGCGTCGTCGCGCCGGCGTGCGCCTTTGCCTGGAGGATGAGCTCGGCGGTGCGCTTGCTCGCCCCCATGGCGTTCGTCGGACGGACGGCCTTGTCGGTGGAGATCAGCACGAAGTCGTCCACCCGATGGGCGATCGCCGTCTCGAGCAGCGCGAGAGTCCCGAACACGTTCGTCTCGACGCCCTGACCCGGCTGTGCCTCGACGATCGGGACGTGCTTGTAGGCGGCGGCGTGGTACACCGTGTCGATCTCGAACTCGCTCATCAGCCGTTCGAGTCGAGGGCGGTCAGTCACCGAGCCGAGCCGGGGAGCGAACGGGACTTCCTCGCGGCCGAGCTCTTCGGTGATGTGATAGAGGTTTGCCTCGCAGCTGTCGAGCACGATCAGGCGCTTCGGGGAGAGCTTGGCGATCTGCCGGCAGAGTTCCGAGCCGATCGAGCCGCCCCCCCCGGTCACGAGCACGGTGCGTCCGCTCACCCGCCGGCCGATCAGTTCGGGGTCGGGGGCCACCTCGGTCCGGCCGAGAATGTCCTTGATGGAAATGTCGCGAATGTCGTCGGCGCGGGCCGCGCCCGTGACCAGCTCGGCGATGTCGGGCATCGTCTGCACGGGAAGACCGAGCTTCTCGAGGGCGGTGAGCTTGCTTTGGTAATCGCGATTCGAGATCGAGGGCATGGCGAGGACGACGCGCCCGACGTCGAGACGGCGAAGCTGCCCGCGAAGATCCGGTTCGCGACCGTCGAGAACGCGCAGACCGGAGATGGTCGAGCCCCCGAGTGACGGGTCGTCGTCGACGAAGGCGACCGGCCGGTAGGCGACGCCCGCGCCGAGCAGGTCCGCGAGCTGACGGCCGTAGGCGCCCGCCCCGTAGATCGCGATCGGTTCACCCCTGGCCCCCGCGTCGAAGAGACCGGCCCAGACGATGCGGCTGCCGACGACGCCGAGCACGAGCAGCACGCCGTAGATCGCGAAGAGCGACCGCGCGTTGTCGCGGAACGGCGGGGCGAGAAAGGTGAGCACGATGAACACCAGCGCGGACATCAGACAGCCCTTCAGCAACTGGCGGTAGAGGCGGCTGTTCGTCGAGCGGACCACCCAGCGGTAGATGCCGAGGGACCCGAAGATCGTGACGGTGGCCAACGGCACCAGCACGAACAGGTGCCAGCTGTAGCTGAAGTAGTGGAACGCCTCGCCGAAGCGGAGCGTGTACGCGAGCCACAACGCGAAAGCCGACATCGACGCGTCGATGACGACGCTGAACGTCTGCTTGCGTCCCCGCCCGGTGTCGGAAAGGTTCTTGAGCAGTGCGTGCAGCGTGTTCGAGAAGTATCGCTGGCGCTGCGACCCCGTCGATGTGGACTTCATGGGTTGGTTCTCAATCCTTCGACGACCATTTGATTACCACACTGACACATTACCGCGATCGACGCTTCGTGAACCGATCCGCCCGGCAGGCGCGACAGTGTCGGCCAGATCGGTTCCGGATGATGTGAACTTCCGTGCGAACCGTCGAGAAAGTCCATGAACGCCGCGCTCTTGTCGGTCTCGGGTGACGCCCGATGATACTCAGCTCCGACGTGCTGTCGGGCGCATTACGACTGAACTTTTGGTGAAACGATCCCACGCGTAATCACCGGCTGTCCGGTCGACGCTTCATCCCGACAGAGGTTGGCACGCCTCGTTCCCGTCAGCCGTGACGTACAGTCGGATAAGGAAGTCTCCCGCGTCCCGATAGCCCGGCCGGTACGTCCCGATCTCCCGGAAGCCCTCGTCATCGGCCGGCACCCAAGCCTTGCGCGTCACCACCGTGACGATCGGGCCGTACTCGAGCTGCAAGGCGCAGACCCTCGCCCCGATGCCGTCGCTCTCGACCGGACGGGCAATCGACCAGTCGGTGTACCGGGTCCAGCACTTGCAGCGGAGGTCATAGAGCGGCTCGTCGAGGTAGGCGGAGAGCGCGCCGGCGTCGTAGGCGTAGGTGGCCGCCACGCGGAAGTCACTCTCGCCGCGGCGCGCCTCGAGATCGGCGGCGATGTGCCGCCACGCGGACTGCTCGTCGCGGATGTCGAGCGCGGCCGCCGCGACGCCGAGGACGACGTGAAAGACGAGGACACCGCCGAGGCCGGCGACCGCCAGCCACTCCAGTCGGCGCACGGTGCGCGCCGACGGTCGCCTCACGTCGCGGAAGAACCCGGCAGCGACGACGTTGTCCGGCCTCAGGCCGTCCCGCGCCCAGCACAACGCGAGCGCGGCGAGGAAGAGGTGACCCGCGTAGCGCTCGGCGACGAACCCGGAGTAGAGGCCCGCGTAGCCGACGCCCGCGATGCAGAGCAGCCAGGCGAGCACGGCCGCCGGGCGGCGCCAAAGGTGGACGGCGACCGCGACGAGGACCGCGTAGGCGAGGAGCGCGACGACCACTCGCCCGATCACTGCCTCGCGCAAGAAGGCGCCGATGCCGAGCGGCAGGCGATCGTATTGCGGGAAGGCAGCGCTCTCGATCACGTGCAGGAAGGAGCGCGCACCGATTCGCCCGCCGCCCTCGATGGCGCTCTGGAGGCCGGTGGAGGCGAGCGGAAACACGATCAGCCAGGCCGAAAGCGCCGCGAGCGAGGTGTAGAGCAGTATCCCGGGGCCCAGCCGTCGAAGCACGGCGCCGGCGTTCCCGCGTTCGTTCGGCCAGGCCTCGGTCACGACGAGCAGCATCAGACCGGCGGACATCGCCAGCCCGAACGCACTGGTGAAGGCGAGCGCACCGCAGAGCAGCGAGCGAACGAGAAGCGGTCCGACGCCGCGATGCAGCACGCTACCGATCAGGGCGGTCAGCAGCAGCGCCAGCGAATACGGACGAGGAATGATGCCGTACTGGTAGAAGGGGTAGTAGCCGAGCATCACCGCGACGCAGACGACGAGCGGGAACGGTCGATCGCGCAGCAGCAGTGCCGCGGCGCCGACGGCGAGGGCGACCCCGATCAGTTGCATCAGGAAGGGCTTCCCGAGCAGGCTCGGAACCCACAGCACGGCGTGCCAGAACGGAGTGTGCCCCTCCACGCGCCCATTGGCGACGACATCCCACGGCAGCGCTGCGGCGCGCGCAATGTTCCAGGCCTGTGCCTCGTCGTGGCCGAGCTCGTGGAACCACGCCACGAGCACCAGGGCCACGGCGACTACAACGAGCGACAGGCGCGCCCGTCGTGTGTCCTGGTGGTTCTGCGGCTGCAGGACGAAGGGCGTCATCCGCTTCTGCCGAGCCATCCGTGATCGTGTCCGCTGGCGGATGTCGGGCGACAACCGCGAGGGAACGGTTCACCGTTCGGCAGGTCGCAACGCCACTTGTCGTTCCGTGCGTCCGCCGGTTGCGATCGCGCGTAAGGGTGCGGCGACGAGTCGTCACACGTCGTGACGGAACGGTCCGACCTGCTTCGGAGGGGTTCACGAGGCCTGCCGTTTTTCGCGTTTCTTGAAACAGGTTTCAATCGAGTCGTCTCTACCCGTGCGATCCTTGCCAGCATACGGCGAAGGAATGCTCCACCAGAACGAATCTTCATGACTGAGTCTATTTCCCGAATGACGGACGATCCCGGTGGCGCACCGATCCTGATCGTCGGTGCGGGTCCGGCGGGCCTCACCGCCGCACTGAGCCTCGCCGAGGCAGGCCGGTCTGTCCACGTGCTCGAGGCGAGCGGTGACGTCGGCGGCATCGCCCGTACCGAGTGCTACAAGGGCTACCGATTCGATATCGGCGGGCACCGCTTCTTCACCAAGGTCGGGGAGGTCGGGGCGCTCTGGCAGCGCATCATGGGCGACGACTTCATCCGCGTCCCGCGCCTCTCGCGAATCTTCTTCGACGGCAAGTACTACGACTATCCGCTGAAGATCACCAATACCCTCGGGAACCTCGGCGTCGGCGAGAGCGTGCGCATCGGGCTGAGCTACCTGCGCTGGCGCATCCGCCCTCACCGCCGCGAGGAAAACCTCGAACAGTGGGTCACCAACCGCTTCGGCAAGCGCCTGTTCGAGCTGTTCTTCAAGACCTACACCGAGAAGGTGTGGGGCTTGCCCTGCTCCCGCATCCAGGCCGACTGGGCGGCGCAGCGCATCAAGGACCTGTCGCTCCTGAAGGCACTTGCCAGCGCGGTGACCGGTCGCTCGGACTCCACGTCGCTCATCGACCGCTTCGACTACCCGCGGCTCGGTCCGGGCATGATGTGGGAGCGCTTCCGCGACCACGTCGTCGCCCACGGCGGTATCGTCGAGATGCACGAGCGCGCCGACGTGCTGCATCACGAGAACGGCCGTGTGGATCGCGTCACCGTGACCGGGCGGGACGGCGGAACGCGCAAGGTGCGGGTCGAGTCGGTCATCAACTCCATGCCGCTTGCCCGACTCGTCCGATCGCTCGATCCGCCGGCGCCACCCGCCGTGCTCGAGGCTGCCGATCGGCTGAAGTACCGCGACTTCCTGATTGTCGTGCTGATCGTCGACGAGGCCGACCCGTTTCCGGACAACTGGATCTACATCCACTCTCCGGACGTCAAGGTCGGGCGCATCCAGAACTTCCGCAGCTGGAGCGCGGAGATGGTGCCCGAGCCCGACCGGGCGAGCATCGGTCTCGAGTACTTCTGCCACGAGGGCGACGGGCTCTGGAACTCGAACGAGGAGGACCTTGTCGCCCTCGCGAAGCGCGAGCTCGGCGAGCTCGGTCTGGTCGATCCGTCGCGCGTTGTCGACGGTACCGTCATCCGCCAGCCCAAGGCCTACCCCGTCTACGACGAAGACTACCGGGAGGCGGTCGACACGCTCGCCGACTACGTCGACTCGTTCGACAACCTTCAGAGCGTCGGGCGCAACGGCATGCACCGCTACAACAACCAGGATCACTCGATGCTGACGGCGATGCTCGCGGCGAGGAACCTGCTGGGCGAGAACCACGACGTCTGGAACGTCAACGTCGAGCGCTCCTACCACGAGAGCTTCGTGACGCCCGCGAAGCCATGCGAGGCGCGACCGCAGGACGCGGAGCGCGACGCCGGCGCCGCCGCGCATGATGGCACGCATGTCCCCGGCGAACCCCTGGACGACGCGCTTCCCTCCGCCCCCGCGCTCGAGGAAGTCTCGAGCGCGGTAGCGCCGACCGAGGCGACCGGTGGCGAGAAGCGGGAGAAAGGACTCGTCACGTGATCGCGGCGGTCGTTCCGGTCTGGAACGGCGGCGCCGACCTGCCGCGCTGCGTCGAGGCCCTGCTCGCCGCCGGTGTCCCGCCCGAGTCACTCGTGATCATCGACGACGGTTCGACCGACGATGTTGCCGCGGTTGTGTCCGCGACGTCGGGTGCTCACCTTCACCGTTTGCAAGACGGTCCGTCCGGCCCGGCCAACGCCCGGAACACGGGGGCGGCGATACTTCCCGGGGCGGACGTGCTGCTGTTCGTCGATGCCGATGTCGTCGTGCATCCCGACACCGTCGGACGGTTCGCCGACATCTTCGCCACCAAACCGGACGTCGCGGCGGTGTTCGGCAGCTACGATGACTTACCGGACGCGCCGGGGCTAATCAGCCGCTACAAGAATCTCGTCCACCACTTCACCCACCAGCGCGGCCGACGCGAGGCGCGCACGTTCTGGGCGGGCTGCGGCGCGGTGCGTCGCTCGGCGTTCGGGGCGTCGGCGGGTTCGACACGCGCTTTCGCGGTGCGTCGATCGAGGACATCGACCTCGGGCTTCGCCTGACGGACGCCGGGTACACCGTTCGGCTTCATCCCGAGATCCAGTGCACCCACCTCAAGCGGTGGACTCTCCGGAGCTGGCTCCGTGCCGACATCTTCGCTCGCGCCGTGCCGTGGACGCGACTGCTGCTCGCCCGCGGCGAGGGCGTTCCCGACGATCTGAACCTCGGTATCGGCGAGCGCGCGAGCGCGGCCTTCGTCCTCGCGGGTACCGCCGCCCTGCCCTTCCTCCCCTTCGCTCCGTCGCGTCCGTTCGCCTCGGCGGTGGCGCTCGTCTCCCTGGTGGGATTCGCCGTGCTCCAGCGTCGTCTGCTTGCCTTCCTGATCCGCCGTCTTGGCCTGGCCGCCGGTCTCGGCGCGACGGCGCTGCACTGGGTGTACTTCCTCTACTCGAGCGTGACCTTCGTCGCCGTCCACGCCGAGGCCCGAGTGCGTCCGGCCGTTTCGGCGACTTCCGACGCCTGACGCCGATGCAAGCCTGGCCCGGACGCCGCTCCACGATTGCTGCCTCCCCCGATGCCCTTCGAGCGCCGGACGTCTCTGTCGTGGTCCCGAACTTCGCCCGTCCCGGACGGCTGCGGCGGCTGCTGGACTCCCTGGAGGTGCAGACGCTCGCGCCCGATCGCTTCGAGGTCGTCGTCATCGACGACGGAAGCCCGCCCGATCGCGCCCCGCCGGACGCCTGGTTCGACGGGGAATGGCTGAGACTCGAACGCCGGGCGAACGCCGGCCCGGCCGCGGCGCGCAACCGCGGTGCGGCGCTCGCCCGCGGCGCGATGCTCGCGTTCGTCGACGACGACTGCGTCGCCGATCCGGGCTGGCTCGAGGCGCTGTGGCAGGCCCACGAGGCTCGACCGGAAGCGCTCCTCGGCGGACGGACCGAGAACGGCCTGACGGAGAACCTCTACAGCGCGACGTCCGAGAGCCTGCTCGCGTTCTTCGACGAGGAGGCACGTCGTCGCGGGCACGCGCCCGCCCTGCTCGCCTCGAACAACCTCGCGCTCGCGCGCGCCGCTTTCGAGCGGATCGGGGGGTTCGACGCGAGCTACCCGCTCGCAGCCGGTGAGGACCGCGACCTCTGCCGCCGCTGGGCCCGTGACGGGGGCCCCCTTCAGCGCGCGCCGGAGGCACTGGTTCGACACCTTCATCCGCTCGACCTCAACGGGTTCTGGCGCCAGCACACCCACTACGGGCGAGGCGCGGCACGCTTCCGAACGGACCGGCGCGAACGGGACGTCATCGAGCCGACCGACGCGCGCGACTTCCACGTCCGGCTGCTTGCGCACCCGCTGACATCCCGGCCCGGCTGGCCGCTGCGCCGACGGCTCGCGGTCACGGCACTGACCCTGATGTCGCAGATCGCGATAGCGAACGGCATGCTACGCGAGCGCCTGACCGTCCGCCCCGAGGACCGCCCCGAGGACCGCCCCCGCTGACCGCCGCGTCCGCGGCTGCCGACTCGAGTGCAGTCGTCGTCACGGTCGAGGCTGTCAGGTGTTCCGATTTCCCGGGTCTCGGGCGAGGCGCTCGCACAGCTCTGTCAGACGGGTCATGTGCGCGTCGAGGCCGAACCGTTGGACGTCGGCTCGGCCGCGTTCGACGAGTCTCCTCGCAAGCGCGGGGTCGTCAAGCAGCCGTCGCACGGCCGCGGTAAGTGCGGCGGGATCTCCCCGGCGGGCGTGCAGACCGTTCGCTTCGTCGGTGACCACCTCGGCGAGACCGCCGGCGTCCGAGACGACCACCGGCCGGCCGGCGGCGTGCGCCTCGAGGGCGACGAGCCCGAATGCCTCCTCGCAGGTGGACGGCGCGACGACGATGTCACAGGCCGCCAGCAAGTCGGGCACGTCCTCGCGGTGCCCGAGAAAGCGGACCCTGGCGGCGACACCGAGCTCGTCGGCAAGACGCTCGGCGGCGATTCGATCCGGCCCGTCACCGGCGAGCAACAGCACGGTGTCGGGGCGCGCGAAGAGCAGCGCGGGCAGTGCCTTCAGCATGACGTCCTGACCCTTTTCGGCAAGAAGAAGTCGGCCGACGAGCAGCACCGCCGACGCCTCGGGCGCGATCCCGAGCGTCTTCCTGAGCCGGGAGCGGACACCGGCGGCCGTCTTCCCGTAGCGCGTCCAGTCGTGCGCGGGGTAGACGACCTCGATCGATTCCGCCGGCAACCCGAAGTCTCTGGCCGCCCACGCCCGCACCGCCTCGGACACGGCGACGACCCGGTGCCGCGGCCCGCTCAGCCACCGCTGGACGTGCGCCTGGACGGGCGGCACGTCGAACACGAAGTTCAGGCGGAGCAGACTCGGCACGCCGATCGCTCGGGCGAGCAGACGCCCCTGCACCATGCTGCGCGGCCCGGACAGGAGCAGGAGGTCCGGGCGCACGCGACGGGCGACGCGCCACAGATCGAGGAGCCGACGCGGATCGCGCGCGGTGCGCGAGCTGAACGTCACGTCGAGCGCATCGAGGGGAGCGGGACGGTAGTCAGGCTGGAGCGGACCGAGCACGCACAGGGAGGGACGCACGCGCATGGGGTCGAACCGCGGCAGCGTGTTCAGGAGATAGGTGCTCCCGCCCGCCGCCTTGAGGTGATCGCGGACGTAGAGCACCGACAGCGGCCTCGCAGCATTCACGTCAGCGGCTCACGACCTCGAGCGCAGCGCGATCAGCGACGTGCGCTCGCGCCAGACGGCATCGTCCGGCCACGGGACGACGGCGGCGCTTTCCCGGTCGAGCACGTGCAGCGCGAAACCGCGCCCACGGAACAGCTCGAGCACGACGGCCGGGTCGAAACCGAACCCGGGATGGATCTCGACGATCCAGGTGTGCACGTGCGGCATCTCGTCGAGTTGCGTCGGGAGGACGTCGAATTCCGCACCCTCGATGTCGACCTTGGCGACCGTGGCGTCGGGCAGCAGGCTCGGCAGGCGCCGGCCTTCGACGCTCGGCATGCCGTCCGCGACGATGCGTCCGCAGCTCTCCTTCGTGAAGGCGACCGGCGCGTCGCGATCGGTGACGGCCGCCTCGACGATCTCGATGGCGAGCCCGTTCAGCGCGAAGTTCGCCTCCATGATCGCGACGTTCGAGGCGACCGGATCGACCGCGACCACGCGGCTGCCCGATGCCGCCGCCCGGGCGAGCACCATCGCGTAAAGCCCGTGATAGGCACCCGCGTCGAGGATCGTCTCGGATCGACCCGCGAGGTGTCCCTGCAGCCACTCGAACTCGGCGTGCAGGTGCGGATCGAGCGGGTCGTACCAGTCGACCGCCTGTGCGGTCGCGTAGAGGAAGCGGAGCCTGGTCTCGCCGATCTCGAGCGTGCGGAGGTACGGCTTGAAGTCGAGCACGCGGTCGGCGACGCGGGCGCGAAGGGTCGTGAGCTTGCGCGAAATGACGTTGTTCATCGGTGTAGATCCGGTATATCGAGGTGCACGAGGTAGCTCAGCGGACGGACTCGAGGCGGCTCAGCTCGGAGAAGGCGCCGCCCTCGTCGAGCAGCGAGTCGGGGCGCCCCTCCTCAATGATGCGTCCGCCATCGAGCACGAGCACCCGATCGGCGGATCGGACGCTGGCCAGACGGTGGGCGATCACGATCATGGTGAGCGTGCCCGAAAGCCGCTCCAGCGTTTCCCGGACCAGCGCCTCGGTGGCGTTGTCGAGCGCGTTCGTCGCCTCGTCGAGTATCAGAAGATCGGGCCGTCGCAGGAGTGCCCGGGCGAGCGCGATCCGCTGCCGCTCGCCGCCGGACAGCTGCATGCCGCGAACGCCGACGGGCGTGTCGTATCCACGGGGCAACGCGTCGACGAAGGCATCGGCGCCGGCAAGCCGCGCGGCCTCGCGCACCTCGGCGATGTCGGCGGTCGGGTCGCCGTACGCGATGTTCTCCCGGACCGTCCCGGCAAGCAGATCGGCGTCCTGTCCGGCAAATCCGATCCGGCGGCGCCAGCTCGCCGGGTCGAACCTGTCGAGGGGAACACCGTCGACCCGGATGGTCCCCGTCGTCGGCTCGTGAAGGGCGCACAGCAGATCGATGACCGTGGACTTGCCCGCCCCCGAACCGCCGACGATACCGAGGGTCTCGCCGCGACGTACCCGGAACGTGATCTCCTCCACGCTGGGCGCGGGCGGACTGACACCGGGGTAGACGAAGGAGACGCGATCGACGGCGATATCGTGCTTCAGGCCGCCGAACGTTGTCTTGCCTGCATCGGCGATCGTCTTCTCCGACTTCTCGGTCAGCGCCACCACCTCGTGGATCGCTCCGGCATCGGCGGCGATCCGCACGCGACAGACATCGAACTCGCGCGCGTAGCGTTGCAGACGGAAGACGAGCAGCAGGAAGGGCAGCAGGACGGCGATGTCGACCTCGGCACGGCTTGCCAGCACGAGTCCGCCGACGAGCATCGGCGCCGCGACGCCGTCGACCAGCGGAGCCATCGTGCGACGAACGACCTCGAGCCTCGTCTGCTCCTGCCGTACCGTCTCCGACAGTCCCGAGAGCTCCGCCACCTCACGCCCCTGCTGGCCGAAGATGCGAACCACTCGCAGACTTCCGAGCACCTGGATCGTCGCATCGCTCAGCGCGCTGGCGCGTTGCTCGTAGCGCGCGCTGACGCCCATGCTGCGCGTGACGAAGACCCGGACCACGAGTCCGGCACAGGCTACACCGAGGAGCACGACCGCCGTCATTCGCCAGGAGATCGCGGCGAGCAGACCGAGAACGACCAGCACGGTGACCGCGTTGACGAGCAGCAGGAACAGACTGATCGTGGCCTGACCGGCCCGATGGGCCGAGCCGTCGATGGCCTTGATCTGACGCCCCTGGCTGCCTTTCGCAAGGAACGCATCGTCGCCCCTCACGAACCGCTCGAACAGACCGACTCGCAGATCGTGACTGACCCGTGTGGCGGTCCTCGAGAACACACTCACGTAGGCGACGTTGATGACACAGGACAGCACGATCAGCAACGCGATCGTGACGGCGACGATGGCCAGACGGATGTCCGGCGGGAACAGCGCGGCGTACGCGTTCAGTGCTCGGGTGACCGCGCCGGTGCCATCTCCGACAACCTCGGCGCCGCCGGACGTCAGCGAGGCGAGGAAAGGGATCATCAGCACGATGCCGAGCCCTTCGGCGAAGGAGGCGAGCACGCCGAGCACCGCCACCGTCGGCAACACGCCGGGATAGGGTTTCAGGAACCCGAGGAGCGTGCGGATCGTGCCGAGCATCAGGGCCCGCGTACCCACATGCGCGTGTCCCAGAGCATGTCGGTGGTGTGGATGGCGCGCCAGCTCGCCAGGCGCTCGAGCACCGCTGCCCACTCCGCGTTCAGCGGCTCCGAGCGATTGACGCGAACCGTCGTGTGTCCCCCTTCGAAATCGTTCGGCACGTAGCGGTTCGCCCCGTCGAGCACGAGGAGCCCCATCGGCTTGAGCTTGTCGATCGCGCACTGCATGCAGCGCAGGCGCATCTGTCCGTCGACGACGACGAAGTCGAGCGAGCCGTCCTCGACGGCGTCGATGGCGTGGGCGTAAGGGCTGTTCGACGGCTCGTCGAACTGGGTGCCGGTCGCCTCGACGTGGCGGTAGTCGACGCGGTCGGCGAGGCAAAGCTCGTCGAGTTTCGCCACGACGCGCGCGTGCCACTCGTGATCGTGCTCGATGCTGGTCAGGTGCGCGACCCGTGGCGCGATCCAGGTCGTGCTTTGCCCCGACCCCCACTCGAACCCGACATCGCTCGGGCGCAGCCAGCTCGCGAGCGTGACGGTCGCGTTGCCGACCATGACGGGCGTACCGGGGTGGGAACGCTGGAACTGGCGGTGCACGAGGTAGCGCCAGAGGTAGGACGGCGGCCAGGCTTCGACGAGCTTCACGGTGGGGCGACCTTCAAGGCGGGCGGCAGGTGCCCGGTCGCGGCGCCACCGGCGTCGGACAGGGAAGCGGGGTCGATCATCGCGTCGTAGATCAGTCGGGTCTCGCGGGCGAGCCTGGGCCAGTCCAGTCCGTCGAGATCGGGCGGACGTCGCGTCGTGCCGGTCGCCCACGCGAGAGCCGCGCGCAACCCGCTCGCGTCGAGGTCTCCCTCGTACACGCGTACCCAGTCCGCACCGAACCGCTCGGCGAGCTCCGCCATCGTCCCGCGATCGGGCACGAGCACCGGTCGCTCGAACGCGAGCGCAAGCATGGCGGTGCCGGAATTGAGGATGCGGCGGTAGGGCAGCACGACCAGGTCGCAGGCGTTGAAGTAGCGCTCGGTGTCCTCGAAGGCGATCCACCGCAGGTGAAGACGGACGTTCGGCGCGGCACCGGCGCGGGCACGGATGTCCCGCTCGACGCCGGCATCCCAGACCCGACCCGCGATCAGCAGCACCGCCTCGTCGGTGCCGAGCTCGCGCACGGTGTCCACGAGCTGCGGCACGCCCTTGTAGGGTCGGATCAGGCCGAAGCTCAGGAGGGTGGGCACGCCGTCGGGCAAGTCGAGTGCAGCCCGCGCCTGGTCGCGCAAGAGCGTGTTCGGGTACGCGGGACGGAAGTCGCCGTGGGGCGTGACGAAGCTCGGCACGCCGCGCAGCACCGGAAAGCGCTCGTGGGCGAGGCGCCGGCCGGTCTCGGTCAGGCAGATACAGGCGTCGAGGCGAGGGAGGAAGTAACGCCAGAACCAGCGCTCGAGACGCGGATGGACGCCGTCGCTGCTGTCGAGATCGTGCACGGTCCAGACGATGCGCGTGCCTCGCCATCTCGCGAGGCTCAGCAGGCACCGCATCATCACCGTTTCGACGGCGCTTTGCACCGTGGATCGCGGAAACACGACCGTGTCGGGGTGATGAAGGTGCCAGATGTCGGCTCGGTGAAAGAGCGCACGAGCGAAGGTCCAGTCCCGCACATCGACGTCCAGCTTTTCCACCTCGTCGTACAGCAGGCCCTGGAACGGGTTAAGCGAACGCCGCCCGAAGGCCGGCAGGGCCAGCACACGCAGCCGCCGGCGAACGGCCGGCGCGACGCCCCGGTTCACCGGTAAGTGTTCCAGCGCCCGATGTCGCGCCCGCCGAATGCGAGGCGGATGCCCGGGATCTCGAGCAGGTGAGTGACCGCCGAGCAAGCCCACAGGTACGGCACCTGGAACCAGCGCACACCGTAGGCACGCCCGAAACGCAGCGAGCGGCGCACGTCCGACGCGGTCGAGGCGGCGACGAGGTAGGCGGCCCAGAGCGGCGGATACTTGACCATCCAGCCGTTGACGGCGTCGGGGTGCAGCTGTCGATAGCGCGTCAACGAGAAACCGATGTGCCGTCGCTCCTCGCGAACCATGTCCCAGCCCGTGAACGCGTGGAAGGCGAGCATCCCGGGCTCGAAGCGCAACACGGCCCCGCTCGCCTTGATGCGCGCCGAGTGCGGCTCGGAGCCGAACGGGCCGACCTCGTTGCTGAACGGGTGATCGAGAAGAATCGCTCGGGTGAACCCGGCGTTGTTGTTGGAGATCGCCTGGGTCGGACCCGCGTCCCCCGCGTCGACGTACGTCCGGTCGATGACGGCGAAGACACGCGACAGCAGGCCCTCCCCCTCGTAGAAGGTGCGGCCGCTGATGACCGCGGCCTCCGGGTGGGCAACCCGGTGCGTGTAGATCGCCCGCCACCAGCCGGGCGCCGGGCGGCAGTCCGCGTCGAGGATGACGACGAAGTCCGAGCGCGCGGCCTCTGCGCCCGCGTTCTTCAGGTCGAACGAGCTCGTGCCGGATGTCGAGACGACGCGCAGACCCGGGACCAGACCGAGTATGTCGTCCGGTATCGACGCCGTCGCCTGCTCGTTCTCGACGAGCAGGAACTCGACCGGTTCACGATAATCCTGCTCGGCGAGGTGGCGGTAAGTCGCGCGCAGCGCCGCCCAGCCCTCGGTGGAGCCGGCCTTGTGGTCAGAAACCGTGACTATTGTCGCGACGTAAGGCTGATCGGTGCTCAACGGGGGCTCCTGAAGTCTCTCTCGTTACGTATTTTAAGTCGTTCGGCGCAGATGGTCTGCCAAACGGATCGCCAGGGCGACGATCGTCAATGTCGGGTTGGCCCAACCGCCCGTCGGGAAGACCGAACTGCCGGCGACGAACAGGTTCTCGAGTGAATGTACGCACGCATTCGCGTCCACGACGCCGAGCGCCGGATTCTCGTGCATCCGCGTCGTGCCCATGTGGTGCTTGCCGCCGCTCAGCGAGATCGGCCAGCCAGCGTCGTCCGTCGCGTGGTCCTCGACGAGCTCACCGAGCCCGTTCGTCCGGATCGCCCGGGCGAGGGTTGTCCGTAACCGCGCCGCGCCGCGCCAGTCGTCGTTGCCGATGCGCCAATCGACGACGGCCCGGGGCATGCCGAACGTGTCCGTCGCGCCACCGAGGGTGACCCGGCTGTCGCGGTGCGGAGCCGACTCGAGCACCATCCGCAGCGCGAGGCGGGGCTCGGAATGCCCTCGTGCCGCAAGCGCTCGACCTATCGTGCGCACCGCCGGGCCCGGATTTCCTGCGAGCGCACGAAGGCTCGTGACGATGTCGCGGTCGGGCACGCGCTCCCCGCGAAGGAGCTCGGCGGCGTGCACGACGGCTCGCCCGCCCGGTGCGTGGTAGTCGGGCGCGAGTTGCCAGGCGTCGCGATGGACGAAGTAGCCCACGCAGGCTGCAAGCCCTTCGCGTCGCCGGATCTCGGGGACGAGCGTCAGCGCGGAGTGCGCGCACCGTTCCCGGGCGATCCTTTCGAAGTCGTCGATGACGTGCAGCCCTCGCGTCGTCGCCGTCGCGGACGGCCGCCAGTATCCACCCACGAGGTAGGGATGATCGTGGAAGTAGCGGCCGACGACATCGCGCTCGTTGCCGAGCCCCGCCGGTGTGCGGGAGCGCGACGCGAGCAGGAGCCGGGCGTTCTCGATTCCCCCGCAGGCGAGCACGAACCGCGTCGCCCGGCACGTGAACCGGCGACCCGACGCACCTCGGCAGGCGACATGCGTGACCTGCCTGTCCATCCCGCCGGCGACGATCTCGAGCACGTTGGCGTCGAGCAGGACATCGACGTCGCGCGAAGCGGCGAACGTGGCCTCGAGATGCGCACCGAGGTCGGTCGGGCGGGCGAAGCGGATGAGGGTGCGAGCGAGCGCCGGGTCGGCAGCGGCGATGTCCTGCTCCGGCTCGTCCCGCAGATTCTCCGGCGGCACCAGGCCCAGCAGCTCGCCGGCGCGCTCGTACCACGGGCGGAGTTCGTCCGCACCGAACGGCCAGCCGCTGTCAGGAACCGCCGATCGTCGCTCGAAGTCGATGGTCTCGAGCGGCACGCACTGGCCGGTCCAGCGCGTCGCCGAACCGCCATAGGTTCTGAATCGGGAGTGGGTGGCCGCGTGGTTCGGTGCGCCGATCGCCTCCGCGCGGTAGAGCGCCTGCGCGCGCCACGAGACCGCCTTTCCCCCGGCCTCGAGGACGACGACGCGCAACCCGCTGCCGAGAAGCTCTCGCGCGATCGCCAGCCCGGCCGGGCCACTGCCCAGAATGCACAGGTCGGCCTCGACGACCGCCCCGTCCGTCAACGCGCAAGACTCGATGAACACGGGTGCTGTCGATCCTCCGGGAGGAGAACGGCCGACACATTCGACCGCCCGACGTGGGAGGGGCGCCGGTCGCTCCAGCTGCGGATGATGCCTGATCCGGAAGGCATGGACACCGTCCACGCCCGCGCAGGTGGCGTCTCGGGACGATGCGCTCGGTGTGATGTGGCGTCCGGGGTGTAGCGCGGTAGCGAGGCACCTCGCTCGCGTATCGTGAGAAGGTTCAAGAGCGATCTACACTGCCGGACATGAACGACAAGCCCCTGCGACCTTCCTCGAGCGTGGCAAGCGCGCCGTCGACCGAGGTCGACGCCTTCCTCGACACGGTCCGCGATTTCGCGCCGGTGTCGCCTGCCGACGGCACGCCCGGGCGTCTCATCTTCGCCCTCGACGCGACCGCCAGCCGTCAGCCGACCTGGGATCGGGCGAGTTCGCTGCAGGCGGACATGTTCACGTCCAGCCAGGCGCTCGGTCGGCTGGACGTGCAGCTCGTCTTCTATCGTGGCTACGCCGAATGCCATGCCTCGAAGTGGATCGGCGACTCGGCGCGTCTCCTCGGTCTCATGCAGAAGGTCACGTGCCTGGCCGGGCGGACGCAGATCCACCGCGTGCTCTCGCACGGCGCGGCCGAGGCGCGCTCGCGGGCGGTGAACGCCCTCGTCTTCGTCGGGGACGCGGTCGAGGAGGATGTCGATCGGCTCGGGGATCTGGCCGGGCGGCTGAAGCTGCTGGGACTTCCGGTGTTCGTGTTCCAGGAAGGGGCGGACGCCGCCTCCGGCCGGGCGTTCGCGCAGATCGCGAAGCTCTCGGGCGGCGCGCATTGCCGCTTCGACGAGTCCTCGGCGGCGGAGCTCGGCGCCTTGCTCGGCGCGGTCGCGACC